>ERZ772956.52-NODE-52-length-93965-cov-10.292014_pt1 | contig 93965 bp, 77 predicted proteins | sample MGYA00580683_ERZ772956 | MGnify/ENA primary metagenome ERZ772956 (study PRJEB29015, sample SAMEA2738077) | human oral metagenome | biome: human oral; feature: human-associated habitat; material: saliva | place: China | collected 2212 ... | reverse complement strand
ACACAGGTGCATCTGTGAAGAGAAAAGAAGATACTCATAAGATGGCTGAGGCTAACAAGGCGTTTGCACACTACAGGTGGTAATCTGAGATGACACACCTTACAGAGATTAGATAAAAGCAGGAAGGAGGAGTTATGGCTAGACAATTTTCTCTAGAAAATACCAGAAATATTGGAATCATGGCCCACATCGATGCTGGTAAGACAACAACTACTGAGAGAATCCTTTATTACACAGGAAAGACTCATAAGATCGGTGAGACTCATGATGGTGCTGCTACCATGGACTATATGGCTCAGGAGCAGGAGCGTGGTATTACAATTACCTCTGCTGCTACTACCGCTCAATGGAAGGGCACAAGAATCAACATTATCGATACGCCGGGACACGTAGACTTTACTGTAGAGGTAGAGAGATCGCTGCGTGTACTCGATGGTGCGGTAATGGTATTGAGTGCTAAGGAGGGCGTTGAGCCTCAGTCCGAAACAGTATGGAGACAGGCTGAGAAGTATGGCGTACCAAGGATGATCTTCGTCAACAAGATGGACATTCTCGGTGCAAATTTCTTCCACGTAATCGATACTATTCACGATAGACTGAGAGCTAATGCGGTTCCTGTACAGATTCCTATCGGATCCGAGAACATGTTCGAAGGAATCATCGACCTCATCACAATGAAGGCTGAGGTTTACGACAAGAATGATGCAACAGGTAAGGAGTTCGACATAGTTGATATCCCTGACAATATGATGGGAGAGGCACAGGCTTGGCATGACAAGATGGTTGAGGCTGTCGCAGAGCTCGATGAGGAGCTGACTATGAAGTACCTCGAGGGAGAGGAGATATCCAACGAGGAGCTCAAGGCCGTCATCAGAAGAGAAACGATCGCAGGAAATATTTTCCCTGTATTCTGCGGATCTGCCTACAAGAACAAGGGTGTTCAGATGATGCTGGATGGCGTTGTGGATTACATGCCGGCACCGACAGACATTCCTTCTATTGGCGGTGTTAACCCCGACACAGATGAAGAGGATGTTAGACACTCGAGCGATAAGGAGCCGTTCTCGGCGCTTGCGTTCAAGATTGTAGCAGACCCATACGTAGGAAAACTCGCGTTCTTCAGAGTTTACTCCGGAACACTTGAGACGGGTTCGTACGTATACAATGCGACTAAGGGTAAGCGTGAGAGAATCGGAAGAATCCTGCAGATGCACGCTAACCACAGAGAGGAAATCGAGAAGGTTTACGCCGGAGATATTGCTGCAGCTGTAGGTCTCAAGCAGACTACAACAGGAGATACACTCTGTGATGAGAAGAAACCGATCATCCTCGAATCTATGGAATTCCCGGATCCGGTAATCGAGATTGCCATTGAGCCTAAGACCAAGGCCGGTCAGGAGAAGATGGGTATTGCTCTCTCCAAGCTGGCTGAGGAAGATCCAACCTTCAGAACATACACTAACCCGGATACCGGACAGACTATCATCGCCGGAATGGGTGAGCTTCATCTCGAGATTATCGTTGATAGACTTCTCAGAGAGTTCAAGGTAGAGGCAAACGTAGGTAAGCCAATGGTATCCTACAAGGAGACGATTACCGCTGAGGTCGATGAGGATTACAAGCACAAGAAACAGTCCGGTGGTTCCGGCCAGTACGGACACGTTAAGTTCAGACTATACCCAAGAGAGGCAGGTTCCGGCTTCGAGTTCAAGAACTCCGTCACAGGCGGTGCTATTCCTAAGGAGTACATCCCTAAGATTGAGGAGGGAATGATCGCAGCAATGCAGAACGGACCTGTCGCAGGCTACCAGATTGTAGACGTTGGGGTGGACCTGTATGACGGTTCTTACCACGAGGTAGACTCGTCAGAGATGGCGTTTAAAATTGCAGCCACCATGGGCTTCAAGGAAGCGTGCAAGAAGGCAAAGCCGGTGCTACTCGAGCCAATTTTCAAGGTAGAGGTTACTGTGCCTGAAAACAACATGGGTGACATCATCGGAGATATCAGTGCCAGACGAGGATCTATCGAAGGCTCTGACATCAACAATGGAGCAGCTATCGTAAGAGGCTTCGTCCCGTTATCCGAGATGTTCGGATACGCTACAGACTTGCGTTCCAAGACACAGGGTCGTGGTGTGTACGTAATGCAGTTCGACCACTTCGACAAGCTTCCGGAGAGCTTGAAGGAGAAGGTTACAAAATAATCTATAATCTCGCCTGAGATTACTCGGGCGGGAATATGAAGTTTTACAACAAATTATTGCAAATAATTCTAAATAGGAGAAACTATCATGGCAAAGCAGAAGTATGAGAGAACCAAGCCGCATATCAACATTGGTACAATCGGCCACGTTGACCACGGCAAGACAACTCTGACAGCGGCAATCACAAAGACTCTTCACGCAAGATATGGACTCGGAGCAGACGTAGCATTCGACCAGATCGATAAGGCGCCGGAGGAGAAGGCAAGAGGAATCACGATTTCATCTGCACACGTAGAGTATGAGACACCAAACAGACACTACGCACACGTAGACTGCCCGGGACACGCCGACTACGTTAAGAACATGATCACAGGAGCAGCACAGATGGACGGAGCTATCCTGGTAGTGGCGGCAACAGATGGACCGATGCCTCAGACAAGAGAGCACATCCTTCTGTCGAGACAGGTAGGCGTACCATATATCATCGTATTCCTGAACAAGTGCGATATGGTAGACGACGAGGAGCTGCTGGATCTCGTAGAGATGGAGGTAAGAGAGCTTCTTGACGAGTATGAGTTCCCCGGAGATGACACACCGATCGTAAGAGGATCGGCACTCAAGGCACTGGAGGATCCGGAAGGCGAGTGGGGAGATAAGATTCTCGAGCTTATGGAGGCAGTAGATACATACATTCCTGAGCCACAGAGAGCAAACGACCAGGCATTCCTGATGCCGATTGAGGACGTATTCTCGATCACGGGACGTGGAACGGTAGCAACAGGAAGAGTAGAGAGAGGAATGCTCAAGGTTGGGGACGAGGTAGAGCTCGTAGGACTGACAGAAGAGAAGAGAAAGGTAGTAGTAACCGGAGTAGAGATGTTCAAGAAGACTCTTGATCAGGCTGAGACGGGAGACAACATCGGAGCACTGCTGAGAGGTGTACAGAGAGACGAAATCGAAAGAGGACAGGTACTCTCGAAGCCGGGAACGATTCACCCGCACACAAAGTTCAAGGGACAGGTATACGTACTCAAGAAGGAAGAGGGTGGAAGACACACACCATTCTTCAACGGATACAGACCACAGTTCTACCTGAGAACAACAGACGTAACAGGAGATCTGCAGCTGCCTGAAGGAACAGAGATGTGCATGCCGGGAGATAACGTAGTAATGGAGATTTCTCTAATTACACCAATCGCTATCGAAGAGGGACTGCGTTTCGCTATCAGAGAAGGCGGAAGAACAGTAGGCTCCGGCGTAGTAACGGAGATCATCGAGTAATCCCGATATAGGGGAAAGACCGCCAAAAGAATAAGGCAGGGGTGTGGATGCGCCCCTGTTTTTATGTTCAAACATATTTGATATGTGGTATCCTATTAGGGATATGATTAACATTTTATGATAAGCCTAACAGACGTTGTATCTTACAAGTATACACGTGGATGGCAATATATCTGCTTCGAGGAGATAAAAAAATGACAGATAATTTAGCAAATATTTCTAATAGTGGATTGAACAACAAAGGCACTAACGAATTCGGCAGCAGCTCTCATAACGGAAATGATGCCAGCTCTAATAATAACGGAGGGAATGGCAGATCCGTTATTAAGAAGATACTGAAGGCCATAGCAATCATCATACTTATAATAGCGATTGCCTTTGCCGGGCTGATAGCGTTTATATCACTGACCGAATATAAGCCCGAAACAGTTGAACGCGTCGCTATCAACGGCAAGGCTGCATATGAAGTCTCACGAGGGAAAGCACTCAAGGTTATGACATGGAACATAGGGTATGGAGCACTTGGGGATAATGCAGACTTTTTTATGGACGGAGGCACACACGTCAAGACGTCCAGCAAGCAAAGAATAAAGGAAAACATCAAAGCCGTCTCGCGGGAGATAGATGAGGTATCGCCGGACATTGCGATGCTGCAGGAGGTAGACAAGGATTCAACTCGCTCTGAGCACATAGACCAAGTTTCGAGGATCGGGGCAGCTGCGGGTGACTATGAAAATTCATTTGCAAGAAATTTCAAGGCGGCGATAGTGCCTTATCCGCTACCACCGATAGGTAAGGTGGATAGCGGAGTTATGACTCTGTCCAAGTTCAAGGCCGGCGGTGCCTCGAGGGTTAGCCTGCCTGTGTCTTTCAAATGGCCGGTGCGCACAATCAACCTCAAGCGCTGCTTGCTTGTGAACCGTGCGAAAGTCAATGGTAGTGACAAGGAGCTTGTGTACATCAATTTGCATCTGGAAGCATATGACAACGGCGAGGGTAAGAAGGCCCAGACTGAGGCTCTCAACAAGCTGCTCAAGGAGGAATCGGACAAAGGAAATTACGTGATAGCGTGTGGAGATTTTAACCAGACGTTCAACAACGTATACATTGGACACTATCCCGTGCATAAGGGGCTGTGGAAGCCCGGGAAAATAGATATCAGCGAGTATGATTCGTCATTGAATTTCGTGATGGATGGCACTCATCCTACGTGTAGGTCGCTGGACAAGCCGCTCAAGGGAGCGGACAAGTCGAAGTTCCAGTTCTATGTGATAGACGGAATGATCTATTCGTCGAATATAGAGATGAAGTCGTGTAAGACTCAGGATCTGGGCTTTAAGCACAGCGACCATAATCCGGTTGTTGCAGAGATAAGGCTAAAGTAGAGAGCGATCACTGATAGAAGCCGAGAATCTACTTTGGGGAATTTGAATAGCTGCGGTTCAAATGGCAGTTTAGATGAAAAATTTATAAACGAACTTAACGGGGGGAGTAATCATGCTTTTATTAAATGAAAAGGATATCAGAGCTGTATTTACGATGGAAGATGCAATTGAGTCAAATATTGAGGCGTATAAGATCTTCTCGAGCGGTAATGCCGTAGTTCCGCTGCGCCAGGTTTTGGCAGCAGACGGAGATAGAGGCAATTTCGCATTCATGCCTGCTTACAGCTCCAAGCTGGGGGCGGCCGGGATCAAGATAGTAAATATATTTCCGGGAAATAGAGAGCTGGGAGAGGCTACAACCAAGGGTCAGGTGCTGCTCATGGATGATAGAAACGGAGAAATCGTAGCACTGATGGACGGAAGTTTTATCACTAAATTCCGCACAGGAGCGGCTTCGGGCGCGGCATTTAAGCTTTTTGCGAGAAAGGATGCTAAGGTCGGCTGTCTGATCGGCACTGGTGGACAGGCGGATTGTCAACTGGAGGCTATGCTTGCGGCATGCGATCTGGATGAGGTTAGAATCGTCGCCAGAGATTTTGCCAAGACGGAGAGGTTTGTCGCTGATATGAAGGCGAGGTTCAAGGCTTGCGAGACAGAGCTGATCGCGTATAATGATACAGATGAGGCTGTAGACGGAGCAGATGTAATTGTAGTGGTGACAGTTGCAACAGAGCCTGTATTTGATGCCGGGAGAGTCAAGCAGGGGGCAGTTGTAAGCGGTGTCGGTTCATACACCGCCGAGATGAACGAGATTGATCCGGAACTGTTCGGCAGGGCTGACAAGATCTACTTCGATTCAAAGGATGCGTGCATTGCAGAGTCAGCTGATATTCAGATTCCTCTGCGGGAGGGAATCATAACCGAGTCGGAGCTTACAGGAGATATCGGTGAATATGCGCTTGGAGATATTGTCGGCAGAGAGAACGATGATGAGATTATTATCTTTAAGAATGTCGGGCTCGGTATCCTTGATCTCGTGATTGCAAAGCTGATTTACGACAAGGCGGATGGTAAGAATGTAGGGCTGCGATGGGGTTAAGCGATCGGTGCCGCTGCGCCAGTATTAGATGAAGATAGTAGAAATTTTACAATAATAAGCAAGAGGTTCACGATAAGTTTGTGAAATTGTACAAAGAATCCCATTGACAATTGAAAATTGGTCGACTATAATTCTGGTGTCGATAAGTGAAAAGGGTTGAAATACAGATCGATGTCACCGGGAATAGGGGAATTCCTGGTACCTCAATGCGTTCGTTATAGCCATTGCGAACAATAGCTGGAGGCGTGACCTTCGGCTTATTTATTTGCTTGCAATTGGCTTGCAATTCACTCATTATTTGCCGCAATTCACTTATGCCGTTGATATAGCCAATGTGCTAATATATAATTAAACCTCGGAGGCGTTATGGCAGAGTTTATAAAAATACAAGATTTGGTTTATGAATATGCTCTCGAGCAGGGCGCGGAGACGTGGTGCCCTGCTGTTGATCATGTGTCTGCTGAGATTAGGCGTGGAGAGTTCGTAGCTATCGCCGGCTCCAACGGTTCCGGTAAATCCACGTTGGCCAGATGTCTCAACGGGTTGCTTATCCCGACAGAAGGAGAGATTTTTGTCGATGGAATGGATACGAGGGACGATAATTTGATTTGGGATATAAGAAAGACTGTCGGCATGGTGTTTCAGAATCCCGATAACCAGATTGTGTCATCGATCGTTGAAGATGAGGTCGCATTTGGACCCGAGAACCTCGGGGTAGGAAATCCCGAGCTTCGTACGCGCGTCGAGGATGCCCTTAAGGCTGTAGGCATGTATGAGTATCGCAAGCGCGAGACGCACAAGCTGTCAGGTGGGCAGAAGCAGCGCATTGCCATAGCCGGTGCGGTTGCGATGCGCCCCGACTGCATAGTTTTTGATGAACCGACCGCGATGCTTGATCCGGAAGGACGCAAGCAGGTGATGAAAGCAATCAGAAGTCTCAATGAGCAAGGGATAACTATAATACTCATTACACATTTTATGGAAGAAGTCGCAGAGGCAAAGCGCGTGCTCGTCATGAAGTCGGGCAAGCTGCTGGCAGATGAAGCTCCGGAGGAGATTTTTGCAGACAAAGAGCTGGTTGTGGAGGCGGGGCTGGAGATTCCGGCGGTCGTTCTGGTGCGAGACCGGCTCAGGGAGTGCGGTGTAGCTTTGTCAAGCGATATTATCAGCAAGGATGATTTGGTGGAAGCATTATGTCAATAATTGCAAGACATCTGAAATACATATATTCCAAGGGGCTGCCCGGGGAGACGATTGCTATCGACGATATTTCGTTTGAGATTGCAGACGGTGAGTGCGTGGGAGTAATCGGACATACCGGCTCCGGCAAATCCACATTGCTGCAGCACATGAACGGCTTGCTTAGGCCACATTCCGGCGAGATATTTGTCGCTGACATGAATATCGGCGATGCTTCGGTCAAGAAGGCGGATATCAGCAGAAGCGTCGGCCTGGTGTTTCAGTACCCGGAATATCAGCTGTTTGAGGAAACCGTCGAAAAAGACGTTGCGTTCGGACCTCGTAACCTGGGGGTGCCAGACCAAGAGCTCCCGACGATAGTGAGGGAATCACTCGAGCTGCTGGGGCTTGACTGCGATGAGCTCGCAGACAAGTCGCCGTTCGAGCTGTCCGGCGGTCAGAAGAGAAGGGTTGCTATCGCCGGCGTACTGGCGATGAAACCCAGGGTGTTGATTTTGGATGAGCCGACGGCCGGACTGGACCCGGCATCCAAGAGAGAGATGCTGGATGTTATCAAAAAGCTCAGGTGTGACAGGGAGCTTATAGTCGTATTTGTCTCTCACAATATGAAGGATATCGCTGAACTGTCTGACCGCGTGCTAGTTATGAACGGAGGCAAGCTGGTGATGAGCGGCACTCCGGAGGAGGTATTTGCAAGAGCCTCGGAGCTTAAAGGCATGGGACTTAGCGTGCCTCCGGTGACCGAGATAATATACGAGCTGTCGGAGAAGCTGCAGTTGCCATTTAAGGCGATTTTTGAAGAACGAGAGGCTGCAGAATACATAGCGGCTCACATGATGGGGAGGCAGGGATAATATGATCAAAGATATTACGCTTGGCCAGTATTATCCTGTGGAGTCTCTCGTGCACAGGCTTGAGGCGCGAAGCAAGGTGTTGGGAGTACTGGCGTATTTGGTCGGGCTTTTTGTTGTAAATAACTTTTGGGGCTTCGTGATTGCTGCTGTAGCAGTCGGAACGGTGATAAAGCTGTCGGGGGTTCCTTTTTCATACATGATGAGAGGACTTAAGGCAATACTGCTGATATTGCTGTTCACTATGGTGCTCAACGTGTTTATGATGGACGGGACTATACTGTGGCAGTGGAAGTTCCTCAAGATTACATACGAAGGGCTGTATAGGGCTGCATTTATGGGAATAAGGCTGGTGCTGCTCATAATCGGCACGTCGCTGCTGACCTTCTGCACGAAGCCTACCGAGCTGACGGACGGACTCGAGAAGCTGTTAAGCCCTTTTGCAAGGGTAGGACTGCCGGCACATGAGATTGCTCTTATGATGACCATAGCGCTCAGGTTTATCCCGGTTCTTATGGATGAAGCGGACAAGATTATGAAGGCACAGCAATCGCGAGGTGCGGATTTTGAGTCGGGAAATATATTTCAGAGGGCCAAGAGCCTCATCCCTATAATTGTGCCGCTGTTTGTCAGTTCGTTCAGGATTGCCGGGGACCTCGCTCTTGCGATGGAAGCGAGATGCTACCGAGGTGGCAACGGCAGGACGAAGCTCAATGAAAGCCGCTTTGCGAAGAGGGATGCTGTCTGGGGGATCGTGCTCATGGTATTCCTATGTGCACTGTTTGCAACGAGATACATATAGAATCACAGATAAAAGGAGCATAGATGAGGCAGAGGAAGGTCAAGAATCTGGAAGAAAAATACGCTGGATTTGAGGACATATTGGTATATAAGCCGGAGGAGGTTCGCGGCAATTGGGCGGAGCGCTCGGGTCACAGCAAGGGTATATACCTTGAGGTAGGCTGCGGCAAAGGCAGATTTATCTCGCAGCTGGCAGAACGTGAGCCGGATAATTTTTTTATAGCAGTGGAAGGCAACAGAAGTGTTATGCTGCGTGCACTGGAGAAGGTACGAGAGCTGGGGCTTAGCAATGTTGTGTTCGTTCCGAACTTTATCGTCGACCTGCACGACTGGTTCGAGGATGGCGAAATTGACGGAATCTACCTTAATTTCAGCGATCCGCTTCCCAAGAACTGCTCAGCAAAAAAGAGACTGACGTATCGTGGCAAGCTAAGACAATATTTCGATGTACTCAATGAATCCGGTGTTGTCAGATTTAAGACCGACAACACGAATCTGTTCAACTATTCCATAAACGAGGTAATTGCTTCGGATTTAAGAATCACGAAGTTTACAAGAGATTTGCATGCATCTCCGTACAATGATGATAATATTATGACAGAATACGAGGGGAAATTTAGCGGCAAGGGCTTCAACATCAAGATGATGGAGATAAGCCGTATTCGTAAGAAGGGGGAGACAATGGGTTTGGCAGCACTTAACGGCAGAGTAATTCCTGCGCAGGACAAGGTGTTTGGAATCAGCGGTAGGGCTAAAGACGCGATCAAGGCAAAGGGTCATGAAAATGTCGCAAACGCGACAATCGGAGCGCTCCTGGACGACGACGGTCGGCTTATCGTTTTATCATCTGTAGATGAGGCGGTCAAGAATCTGAAGCCGGTTCAGTATGCAGAGTATGCTCCCATCGCCGGTATCCCGGGCTTCAAGGAAGCAGCAACCAAGGCCGCGCTTGGCGACTTTAAGACTGACAGGCACACCGGTGTCGTTGCTACACCGGGTGGCACGGGTGCGCTCAGAAATACGATTGCTAACTACTCTTGTCCGGGCGACAAGATTCTCACACATGACTGGTGCTGGCCTAACTACCAGAACATTGCTGCCGAACAGGGCCGTGGCTTCGAGACATTCGAGATGTTCGATGAAGCGGGAAAATTTAACTTCGCTGACCTGGAATACAAGATCAATAAGCTGCTGCGTATTCAGGACAGACTCGTGCTGATTCTCAACACTCCTGCAAATAACCCTACTGGCTATTCCTTATCCGTATATGAGTGGCAACAGGTAGTTGCGATCCTGAACAGAGTGCCCGACGATAGAATCGTGGCACTGCTGGTGGACATAGCATATATCGATTTTGCAGGAGATGAAAAGGAAGTCAGAGCATTCCTACCTGAACTCGAGGAACTCAGAAGCAATGTGCTGCCGATACTGGCATATAGCGCTTCCAAAACATTTACATTCTACGGATTTAGATGTGCAGCCATGCTATGCCTGGCAGATGATGAAGAGACTGCAGATGAATTCGTCAGGGTGTGCTCGTATTCCAGCAGGTCGAGCTGGTCAAACTCGCCGCGCGGACCTCAGGAAGTAATAGCTGAAATTTACAGTGACGCCGAACTTCTTGCCAAGGTGGATGAAGAACGCAAGGGCTTCCGTGAGATGCTCTTGTCGCGTGGAAGAGCTTTTGAAGATGCTGCCGGGAAGGCAGGGCTCAAGATTGTACCGTTTAGAGCAGGCTTCTTTGTCTCTATCCCGTGTGAGGATCCGGATGCTGTGTGCAAGAGGCTGGAGGAAAACGACGTGTATTGCGTGCCTATGTACAAGGGTGTCAGAGTCTCCATTGCATCTATTTCGGCGGCTAAGTGCAGAAAGGTGCCGGCGATTATTAAGCAGGCACTGGATAGCTTCAAGTAGCTGAGAGGCGGAATTTCGCTATACTCAAGGGGGAATACTGATAAATCCGAAGAATATATTGAAGTCGGTACACGACTGATATATAATGAACCGGAAATACAAATGAATACAACAAGCAAGGGGAGCGGTATCGCTGAGAGGTAATGTTGAGATACGTTACGACTCTGAACCTGATTTGGATAATGCCAACGGAGGGAGAGTGCTGATTTACTATGTGTAATACCCGTGCTTGGGCGTTACACATTTTTTAATGCGCAGAGTGGTGCAACTGTTGATAGGAACGGAATAGGTGTGAGCGATATGCATAGTTGGGAAAGGTTAGATAAGAACAAGCTGCTGCTATATGGTATCATCGGTAGCTGCAATCTTGGTGATGTTGAATATGGCAAGGCTGTTGCGCAGGCGATTCAAGGTGGGATAACATGCTTGCAGGTAAGGGAAAAGGACGTGACTCAGGCGGAGCTGCTCTCCATAATTCGTAAGGTCAAGCCTCTATGCGATGCTGCCGGAGTACCGCTGATAGTCAATGATGATGCACTGGTGTGCAAGCTCTCGGGAGCAGCGGGAGTCCATATCGGTCTTGGAGACGGATCGATCAGAGCTGCCGGAAAGCTGCTTGGATCAGATAAAATCATCGGAGCAACGGCTCACAACCTCGATGAAGCACTTGCTGCCCAAGCTGCAGGAGCAGACTATATCGGTGTTGGGGCAGCTTTCGGATCCAAGTCCAAAGGTAATGCAGTGAGGCTGACTAACCTCAAGACATACAGGGATATAACTTCAGCCGTAGACATCCCTGTAATAGCGATTGGCGGAATCAATGCCGGCAATGTCGGAGAACTTGCCGGTCTCGGGCTCTCCGGCATAGCAGTGATATCCGCGATCTTCGGATCAAGAGACATCGCGGCGAGTGCGCATGAATTGAGAACCGCAGCTCAGGCGCTTACAAGCTCACCTTGCGCAGAGGACAATTCAGAGGAGGGTACAGAGGCTGATGGTTAGTTCAAAGATACCAAAGGTTCTATCCATCGCCGGCAGTGATCCTAGCGGCGGCGCAGGAATCCAGGGAGATATCAAGACAATATTTGCGGAGGGCTGTTATGGAATGGCTGCCATCACAGGAATGACAGCGCAGAACACACTGGGAGTGAAGGCGGTGATAGCTGTTCCTGACGATTTTCTGCGTATGCAGCTTGATGCAGTTATATGCGACATAATTCCTGATGCGGTCAAAATCGGCATGATATCAGAACCGTCTCACGTCAAAATAATCGTCGAGATGATAGACAAGTACAAGCTGCGAAATGTCATAACGGACCCCGTTATTGCTCCGACTTCGGGTGTTAGGTTTGCGCATGATGAAGTGCTGGTAAATATGATAGATTACCTGTTTCCCGCATCGACCTTGGTGACTCCCAATATACCCGAGGCACAGACGATCGTGAGAGCGATACTTGATAAGCGCAGCCGGGCTGCCGGAGAGCCGGTTAGCGCACATAAGGGAGAACTACCGGCTTCAGAGTTAACACCTTCAGAAATGGCTGAACTGATAGGCTGTCATTGTGACTGCAGCGTTTTGGTTAAGGGCGGGCATTCTGCAGACGGAGAAGCAACAGACTGTATGTGGCATAGAGGGGAGCTTAGCATATTTAGAGGACGACGAATTGCTGCGATGAGCTCTCATGGTACAGGTTGTGCGCTGTCGAGCTCTATAGCTTCAAATTTAGCAAAAGGCGAGAGTCTTGCAGTAGCTGTTCAAATAGCCAAAGCCCACGTAACAGCCGCTATTGCCGGCAACATGAGCATCGGAAGCGGAAACGGGTCAATAGACCATGAGGCAATTTTGCAGCAGCAGAGGATACAACAGGATACAATTAATATTTTAGAAAGAAAGCCTGAGGAAAGGCAGAAATGAGGAAATATGGCTAGAAAATATTCAACCCAGATTGAAGCGGCGAGAATGGGAATTGTGACTCCCGAGATGGAAAAGGTCGCTGCGAAGGAACAGCGCGAGGTAGCTGAGCTGATGCCGCTGATGGCGGCCGGCAAAATGGTAATTCCCGCAAACATTCATCACGAGTCTATAGATCCGAACGGCGTCGGAGGGATGCTCAAGACCAAGGTGAACGTAAATCTTGGAATCAGCAGAGATTGCAAGGATTATGACATAGAGATGGAAAAGGTGATGAGTGCAGTCGAGCTCGGTGCGGAATCGATTATGGACCTGTCGAGTCACGGTGACACGCAGCCGTTTCGCCGGAAGCTGTGCGCAGAATGCCCTGCTATGATAGGAACAGTTCCGGTGTATGATTCTGTAATTCACTATCAGCGTGACCTGAACACTTTGACGGCTAAGGATTTTCTGGATGTCATAAGGCTGCATGCTGAGGATGGGGTGGATTTCGTCACGCTCCACTGCGGAATTACCCGTAAGACCATCGAACAGATTAGAAACGGCAGCCGCGAGATGAACATAGTTAGCAGAGGCGGCAGTCTCGTATTTGCGTGGATGTCTATGACGGGAGAGGAAAATCCGTTTTATGAATATTTCGATGAGATAGTTGAAATATGCCGTGAGCACGATGTGACAATCAGCCTTGGCGATGCGTGCAGGCCCGGATGTCTTGCAGATGCTACGGATAACTGTCAGATTGAGGAACTGATCAGGTTGGGCGAGCTTACGGATAGAGCGTGGGCGCGTGATGTGCAGGTCATGATTGAGGGCCCTGGACACGTACCGATGGATCAGATTGAAGCCAACATGAAGGTACAGCAGACTCTGTGCAAGGGTGCGCCTTTCTATGTGCTGGGGCCGCTTGTCACGGATATCGCGCCGGGGTATGATCATATAACAGCTGCAATCGGTGGAGCTATTGCAGCATGGACGGGGGCGGCCTTCCTATGCTATGTGACGCCGGCTGAACATCTCGCTCTTCCAAATGTAGATGACGTCCACGCCGGTATCATCGCCAGCAAAATTGCTGCGCATGCTGCCGACATCGCGAAGGGAGTTCCGGGTGCTCGTGATAGAGACGACAGGATGGCAAAAGCTCGAAAGGAGCTGGATTGGGATGCACAATGGCTGGAGGCGCTGGATCCGGCTGCCGCCAAGGCGATAAGAGAATCGAGAATGCCTGAAGAGGATCACTCGGACACATGCAGTATGTGTGGAAAGTTCTGCGCGGTAAGAAGCATGAACAAGGCACTTTCGGGAGAAGTAATAGATATCCTATAGATGGGATATCTATCATAGGATGATATGTTTTGATAAAAGCAGCAGAGAGGGTGCATCAATATCTGATTTCCTCTCTGTTGTGATTATCTAAATTCGATTTCTGCCTGCAATTTATAATTAGGGGATTTAAACGAAACTTGTTGAAACAGTTGAGGAAAGCGAACCCATAATCGATGCAATTTATAATTAGAGCTTGATTTAATTGAAACCGTATAGCTGCAACAAAAACAGAGGACGATAATCACGCCCTATCCCGCTCTGCAGTCTGCGTTTTAAATTGTATTTAATCATATATATTATCTGCTGAATTCTGCTGAATTTCGAGTAGCATTATTGACATTGTGCTTCAGATTAACAGGGAGCAGCTTTATCCTCAAATCACCGGTCATGATACCGTCGCCAATAAACACGCAGCCAATTTTGGAATCGGCATCTGCCTGTTCAATTATGTAATTGTTATTCGAGACATCGAATCTGATAGGTGTATTCCCTATCAGAATCGTGCCTTTTGAGCGAATGATATTACCGTATTTCTTCCTGATTAATGCTTCCAGAAAGATGACAACCTCGCCGACGGAGGACAGCACAGCATTTGAAATACTAATGCTGTCAAAGACAGTTTCTGCTTCAAACGGTTTAGCCTCGACAGTCCCGTCTCGCTTTCTCAGCAATAATTCTTCCAACGCTGTATCTGAAAGACCGCTGTAGTGCCTGCTGATTATATTTGCATCAGCATTTATGGCTTGGATTTTATCAATTACTGTATCCACATCAACATCAACAGCCCTATCGCTTTTGGATAATATGACGGTGCCGGCGCAGCTGATTTGGTCGGTAAGCAGCTCGTTGTACTGCTCAATGTACTGAAAAAAGCTGTTTGGATCTATAATCGTGACAGGGGAGAGTAATTCAATCTGTTCATATTCAATCCTTGAAATATTATTAATGACATTTGACAGAAAGCCGACACCCGTAGGTTCCACTATCAGATATTCAGGGGAAATAGTGTTTGCAATAGTGAGGATATTCATTGCAAAGTCAGCTTTACCGCTGCAGCAGATGCATTTTTCCGTAAATTCCCATACGTTAAGACCTGTATCGTCCTTAATGATATCCTTGTCAATATTTATTGAGGCATATTCATTTTCAAGAATTACAAAGTCCTTATTCAATCTGTTTGATAATGTCCTGATAAATGTGGTCTTTCCGGCTCCGAGGAATCCGGAAACAATTAATACTTTCATGAATATGCCCCTTTTTACAAGTAAGTTAAAATCCCCGGCTTGGAGAGCAGTGATATCAACGCTCGAAAAGCCGGGGATTTTATTATCTATTTGCCTATGCTCACAACCGGTTTAATGAGATCTGCCGGCTTATCCTTCATCAGCATGAGAGCATCTTCAACCTTCTCAAAGCCCTCAAATCTGTGCGTTATAAGGTGCTTGACGTTTAGCTTTCCTACCTCTATCAGGCTTGCGAGCTTTTCAAGTCTGAGCCTGCCGCCCGGCATCAATCCGCCGACAATCTGTTTGTGACCCATTCCGCAGCCCCACTCAACACGCGGTATCGTTACAAATGTTCCGGAGCCGAGATAATTGACATTGCCGATTTTACCGCCCGGCTTGAGAACCTTGATGATTGGATCAAAGGACTCAACTCCGCCACCGGCCACAATAGCTCTGTCAACACCCTTTCCATCAGTTAATTCCAAAACCTGTTCGTCGATGGGACCTTCCTTGTAGCTGATAAAATCTGTTGCACCGTATTTCTTAGCTGCTTCTCTGCATGCAGGTCTTGTTCCTACACAGATTATCCTGGAAGCCCCTTTGAGACTTGCACCTGCTACGCCCATCAGGCCGACAGGGCCGATCCCGTTTACAAGAACAGTATCGCCAAAGCTTATATCTGCGAGTTCTACACCGTGGAATCCGGTCGGAACCATATCGGAAAGCATGCATGCTTCCTCAGGTGTAATAGAATCAGGCAGATGCGCCAGATTGGCGTCCGCGTCATTAACATGGAAATACTCGCCAAATACACCGTCCTTGAAATTCGAAAACTTCCATCCGGCAAGCATCCCGTTTGAATGCATCGGGTATCCGCCTTGAGCTTCAAGGGAAGACCAGTCGGGAGTAATTGCTGCAACCATTATGCGATCCCCTACCTTAAAGTCCTTGACAAGCTCACCGACTTCTTCGACGATTCCGCACCCTTCATGTCCGAGAATCATGTTGTGTCTGTTCCCCAGTGCCCCTTCCCATACAGTGTGGATGTCAGAAGTACAAGGGGATAAAGCGAGAGGCTTTATAATAGCATCAAGAGGTCCGCATTTAGGACGATCCTTTTCAATCCAGCCGGTCTTGCCGATCTCTAACATTGCAAATCCTTTCATTCTGTTACCTCCTATCTACTCTTTGCGCTTTTGAATATCAGTAGTGAAGTGCCATGACAGCCAGTGGTGCCATGGCGGTCTGCGATATACCGGAATTCATATTGTTATTAGTATGTTGACATATAAAGAGCAGCGGCGCAACAGGAAAATGTTATGAAAATGTGAATGTTTATTCAAAATTACACTGGAATTGTTAATAAATATAAACAAAAAGCAGTCAATGAAAGTTGTGATTTCAATGAAACGCTTGCCGGGTAAAGAATCATAGTGATATTTGTTTATCAATGTGGATATATGAGTTTTATTACAAACTAAACCGGGATGCGTTGTTTAGAGGAAAGTGATCTAAAGTGATCTTTTAATTTAATGTTGATAGCGTGAAATATAATTGTGCCATTGAAAATGGTTGACAATCGGATTACCTCAGGTTATATTACACATATGGAGAGTTGTGTACTCTCAACAATATATTTTTCTGCATCGGGAAGGGCAGGTCGTATATGTATGTTTCGTACCTGCCTTTTAAAGGCTGCAGTGGTTAGACGAATCTAACACAAAGAGGAGGTTGACATGTCATTGATTAATAAGGAAGTTGCGGATTTTTCTGTCCAAGCATACGTAGATGATGATTTTCAAACCGTTACAAAAGAAGATATCATGGGCAAGTGGAGCGTGTTTTTTTTCTATCCGGCCGACTTCACATTTGTGTGCCCGACAGAGCTTGAGGATTTACAAAACAAATATGCGGATTTTAAAGCTGCCGGCTGCGAGATTTATTCGGTTTCGTGCGATACGCACTTTGTGCACAAGGCGTGGCATGATAATTCCGAGATCATAGGGAAGATTACGTTTCCTATGATTGCTGACCCGACTCAGGCTCTTGCACGAGACTTTGATGTTCTCATTGAAGCTGAGGGGATTGCGGAAAGAGGTAGCTTCATAGTAAACCCTGAGGGGAAAATCGTGGTATATGAGGTAAATGCAGGAAATGTCGGTAGGAATGCTGATGAGCTTTTCCGTCGTTTGCAGGCAAGTCAGTTTGTAGCTGAACACGGCGATCAGGTGTGCCCGGCAAGATGGGCCCCGGGCGCAGCTACGCTGAAACCGGGAGTAGAACTGGTAGGCGCTTTATAACTTTATAGTGAAAGCAGAATTCAGTGAATGCTTTAATTACTGATTGCAATTCATGTTGAGAAGGGTGAATTGAGAGAGTTAATCTGTATAAACAGTTCATCCTAAGGATAGATGTAAAACGGGGGATGCGTAACTGCATCCCCCGCGTTTTCTGTATGGTGTTATATCTCCTGAGCCAGGATTTATACAATACCCTGCATCATCATAGCATCTGCAACTCTCTCGAATCCGGCGATGTTAGCGCCTGCTACGAGGTTCTCACCGAGGTCATACTTAGCGCAAGCTTCCTCTGTGATCTTGAAGATGTGAACCATGATGTTCTCGAGCTCATCGTATACCCTCTCCTTGTTCCAGATGAGGTGCTCAGCGTTCTGTGCCATCTCGAGGCAAGAGCAAGCAACTCCACCGGCGTTAGCAGCCTTGGAAGGAGCAACCACACAGCCGTTCTCCATGAGGTACTGAACAGCCTCGTTAGTTGTAGGCATGTTGGCACCTTCGATGAGATATCTGGCACCGTTAGCAACCATTTCCTTAGCCCAATCCATGGTGATATCGTTCTGCATAGCGCATGGCATGTACAGATCAGCCTTAACTTCCCAAGGTCTCTTGCCGGGGATAAACTTAGCGTTAGGGAACTTCTCTACGTAAGGAGCGCAAATATTCTTGCCGGAGTTACGTAGCTCAAGAAGTGTTTCGATCTTCTCCGGAGTTGTGATACCTTCCTCGTCGAGGATGTATCCGTCCGGTCCGGAGATCGTAATTGGCTTAGCACCTAGCTCAACAAGCTTAGTGATCGTTCCCCAGGATACGTTACCGAATCCGGAAACAACAGCAGTCTTACCCTCGAGGGAATCACCAAAGTGCTTGAGGACCTCTCTAGCGAAGAATACGATACCGAAACCGGTAGCTTCGGTTCTTCCGTTTAGTCCGCCGTTCGTAGTTCCCTTACCGGTCCAAGTTCCATCGTACTGGTTAGTGATTCTCTTGAACTGACCCATCATATATCCGATCTCTCTGCCGCCTACACCCATGTCTCCGGCAGGAACGTCTGTGTTAGGTCCGATATGTCTGTAAAGCTCTGTTATAAAGCTCTGGCAGAATCTCATAACTTCTGCATCCGACTTGCCGGCAGGATCGAAGTCAGAGCCGCCCTTGCCGCCTCCGATTGGAAGACCTGTTAGAGAATTCTTGAAAATCTGCTCGAAGCCGAGGAATTTGAGGATTCCCGGATATACGTTAGCCTGGAATCTTAGACCACCCTTGTATGGTCCGAGAGCGCTGTTGAACTGCACTCTATAGCCTCTGTTAACCTGAACCTCGCCATTGTCATCAACCCAAGGAACTCTGAAGGAAATCATTCTTTCAGGCTCAATAAGTCTCTTAACCAGACCGGCCTTCTCATACTCAGGATGAGCTTCGAGAACCGGCTCGATAGATGTTAGAACCTCTTCTACAGTCTGAAGGAACTCAGGCTCGTTAGGATAGTTCTTCTTGGCAATGTCGATGTACTTCTGTGAAATATTAGCCATTTTAAACTCCTTACAAAAAATACAATTAAAAATGCATTAAATTTGATGCACAGGCATCATACAAATGAATTTTAGCACTCGTATATGAAGCTGTCAACGTGTATACAATATCTTGCAACGTAGTAATAACAAGGGCTTGAGAGAAGGCGTATCACAATTGACAAAAAAATTTGATTATTTTGTAAGAAATTAATTGACGCTGAATTTAAAATATTTAATATCACACAAAATTTTGCAGATTTGCTTGTGGTTTTTTGTGATTTTCCGATGTATAACAGTGCGCGTTATACATGATTAAGGTTAGTCAAACGTTGGGCGCTGTGATAAAATTAAACTCCAATATTTTTATTTTGTCATAGAAGAAAGTTGAGAAAAATGGATCTGAGCAGACTTAATAGAGAGCAACAGGAAGCGGTCAGATATACTGAAGGGCCGCTGCTTATACTGGCCGGTGCCGGCAGCGGTAAGACGACGATGATGACTCATCGCGTAGCCTATATGCTGGAGCAGGGAGTGCCGCCGTATAACATTCTGGCTGTCACGTTCACGAACAAGGCTGCAGGTGAAATGAAAGATAGAATAGAAGCGTTGACCGGAATAGTCCGTGGCATGTGGGTGATGACATTCCATGCTATGTGTCTGCGCATACTCAGGAATCACGGTGAAGTGATCGGATATAATAATGGGTTTTCGGTGTATGACGAATCGGACAAGAAAGCTTTACTAAAGAGGATAGTAAAGGAACTCAAGATTGATGAAAAAATATATTCGATATCATATCTTGCGAGTGTAATCAGCTCGTGTAAGGAATCTGAGGAAGACCCGGAGACGTACGTCGAACAAAACCCCATGAATTTCAAGGCTGAGACTGTAGCAAAGGTGTATGAACAGTACATGTATGAGCTCAAACAAAATAACGCTATGGATTTTGACGACCTGTTGTGGAATGCTGTGAAGGTGCTCGAGGCTAGTGACGAGGTGCTCGAATATTATCAGAGAAGATTCCGGTATATAATGGTCGATGAATATCAGGATACCAACTATTTGCAGTATAAGATCATTCACGTGCTGGCGAGCAAAAGCCACAACCTCTGCGTGGTCGGAGACGACGACCAGTGCATATATCAGTGGCGAGGAGCGGATATTAGGAACATTCTGGATTTTGAGAACGACTTTCCGGAGACCAAGGTTATCAAGCTGGAGCAGAATTACAGATCGGATGCCAATATTCTGGAGCTCGCGAATTCCGTAATAGTCAATAATAAGAATCGCAAGGCCAAGGCCCTGTGGACAGATAAGGCTGCCGGCAGAAAGGTCACTTACAGACGACTTGAAGACGAGCAACGCGAGGCGTGGTATATCGGCGGCGAGATCCAGCGCTTACATGATGACGAAGGTATTCCGTTCAATAAAATGGCCATCCTGTATCGCAAGAATGCGCAGTCACGTCCTTTTGAAGAAAAGTTTTCATTTAGAGGTATCCCATACAGAGTGCTTGGAGGCACCAGATTCTACGATCGCAAGGAGATCAAAGATGTAATGGCGTACATGCACCTTGTCGACAATCCATGTGATGATGTGGCTATGACCAGGATCATCAATGAACCGAAGCGTGGAATCGGTGCAAAGAGCTTAGGGGGCATAGTCTCCTACGCGAAGGCGTACAGGATAAGTATATTTGAGGCACTCAAGGAACCGGAGGTGGTTGGAGCGCTGTCCGGGAAAGCTCAGACGGCAGCTGCCAATCTGGTTGATATGCTTGATGAATTGCGGGCAGAACAGGAAAACATGGAGCTGGCGGATGTATACGACAACCTGCTTAGACGTTCTGAATATCTCGCAGCGCTCGAGGCAGAGGACACCGTAGAAGCTGACGCACGCATAGAGAACATCCTCGAACTCCGTTCAGTAATCGTGGAATTTGAGAACAAAGCAGAGGGTGCAATTTTAACCGAACAGGAGGAAGAGTTCAAGGAGGAACGTGACAGACTTAGAGCCGAAGGCTTTGATGTAAAGGAGCCAACTCTTATGCAATCGTTCCTGGAGAGGATAGCGCTTCTGTCCGATATTGATAATCGCGATGACAATGAGGAAGCTGTAATCATGATGACGCTACACAGTTCCAAGGGCTTGGAATTTCCGGTCGTGTTCATGCCGGGTATGGAGAACGGTATATTTCCGGGCGCGGCAGCGATGGATGATCCCGGCAAGATGGAAGAGGAGCGCAGACTTTGCTACGTTGGAATTACCAGAGCTAAGCGCAAGCTGTATCTGACAAGTGCTGAGATGAGAATGCTGTACGGCAGGACGGACTACACCGTTGAATCGGAATTTATGCGGGAGATGAATGTGGATTTGCTGGAGGGCGATCCAACGGCGATCCAGAGAGCTGCTGCGGGTGGAGGCTTTCTGGGCGATGACGGCTTGTTTGGGACCAGGGAATTCAAAGGAAGATACGAGGGCAGCGCGGACGGCTACGATGCCGACTTCACCAAGCCTTTTGATGCGCTGAAATTTGCCAGGAAGCAGGCATCCAAGGGTATCAGCAACGAGGGCTTTGAGGCAGGAGACAGGATTAGTCATCCTAAGTTCGGCGAAGGGCTCCTGATCGACCAGGATGCCAAGACGTTGACCATCGCCTTTGATTCTGTCGGGATCAAGAAGCTCGGCAAGGGTTTTGTCAAGCTTATCAAGGTCGAATAGCCTAGTTTGCTTGTTAGATAAACTATGGCATAGCATAAGCTGCAGCTTAGCACAAATTACGGTGCAAAATACAACTAAGGCAGCAGACAGGACTGGAAAAAGAGGGAAACATGAATCTTGAGAACAAGAAGAATCGAATAGATGAGCTGATAATCACGCTCAACAAGGCTTCGGCGGCTTACTACGACGAGGCAAGTGAGATTATGAGCAATTACAAATACGATGCGCTATATGATGAGCTCGAAGCGTTGGAGCGAGAGACCGGATACACGCCGAATGACAGTCCGACGAGGAATGTCGGCTACACAGTGCAGTCGGAGCTGCCTAAAGAGAGACATGCAAGCCGCATGCTCAGTCTGGACAAGACTAAGAGCCGTGATGAGCTGGCTGCGTGGCTGGGCGAGCACGAGGGCCTGCTCTCGTGGAAGCTTGATGGGCTGACGGTCGTGCTGACCTACGATGCAGGAAGGCTTACCAAGGCAGTAACACGCGGCAATGGCGACATAGGCGAGGTTATAACGCCTAACGCACTTGTGTTCGCAAATGTGCCTAAGCGGATAGCTTATACGGGACACGCGGTTATTCGCGGTGAGGCCGTTATCACCTACGAGGAATTTGAGAAAATCAACGAGGCTATAGATGACGCAGATGCCAAGTACAAGAATCCTAGAAACCTCTGCAGCGGCAGCGTGCGTCAGCTCAACAGCAAGATTACCGCGGAGCGCAATGTCAGGTTCTACGCTTTCACACTTAGTGAGGCTGCAGGTGTTGATTTTGCAGACCTCAGGTCCAATCAAATGGAGTGGATGAGCGCGCAGGGCTTTGACGTCGTCGAATACGTCAAGGTCGACCGGCACAGCATACCGGATGCTATCGAGAGATACGCCGAGAGGGTGCAGAGCTTCGAGCTGCCTTCTGACGGCCTTGTGCTAACGCTTGAGGATCTGCGATATGCAGCTACGCTTGGCACTACTGCAAAATTCCCTCGCGACTCGCTCGCTTTCAAATGGGCGGATCAGCAGGCGGAGACTGTTCTCCGAGACATCGAATGGAGCCCGTCGCGCACGGGACTTCTCAATCCGATAGCGATATTTGACCCGGTTGAGCTCGAAGGCACAACAGTTAAGCGCGCATCAGTGCACAACCTCAACATCATGGAGTCATTGGAATTAGGCATCGGAGATATAATCACCGTCTACAAGGCCAACATGATTATTCCTCAGATTGGCGACAACCTCACCAGGAGCAGCCATATAGAGCTGCCTTGCCACTGCCCGGTGTGCGGCGGCGATACAGAGGTTAAGGTCATGACCGGAACCAAGGTGCTTACATGTACCAATCCGGGTTGCCTGGCCAAGCAGGTCAAGAGATTTTCGCTATTCGTATCGAGAGATGCACTCAATATAGAAGGCTTATCGGAGCAGACCTTGCTTAAGTTCATCGGACTGGGATATATCAAATCGTTTGCAGATATATTCCGTCTTCATGAGCACAGAGATGAAATTGTGGAGCTCGACGGCTTTGGTGAAAAGTCATACGATAAGCTTGCCGCATCGATTGAAAAGGCTCGCCATACTGTACCGGCTAGGATTCTGGCGGCTGTCGGAATCCCCGGCATTGGCGTGGCAACTGCAACACAGGTCGCAAAGACTTGCGAAAATAAATGGAGCAAGATTGCTGCCCTGACTTACGATGAGCTGATCACAATCGACGGTATCGGTGAAGTGTTGGCGAGAGATTATGAAGCTTTCTTTGCAGATGAACACAACAAGCGGGTTCTGTCCGATTTGATCGGAATGCTGGATATAGATGAGAGCTACGAAGCTGCCGGAAATGAACTGACCGGATCGATATTCGTAATAACAGGCAATCTGGAGCATTACAAGAGTCGCACCGAGCTCAAGAAAGAAATAGAAGCGCAAGGCGGCAAGGTTGGCAGCAGTGTCAGCAAGAACACGAGCTATCTAGTAACCAACAACCCCAATTCAGGGTCATCTAAGAACAAGTCTGCAGCGGAGCTGGGCGTCGAGATAATCACCGAGGACGAAATAAGGGCGATGCTCGGGTATTAGGGGGTTATCGTAAGGCTTATTTAGATATATAATGAGTAAGTTGCAATTATAATTTTTAGAAAGCAGAGGAGGGCCAATGGAAAATAACAATCTGATTGACCAGGAACAGGCTTTCGAAGAAAGCAGAGATAAAATCTTTGAACTGCTGGCAGAGAAGAAATATTTCCGCTGCAGAGATGAACTCCTCAAATTCAACGAAGTAGATATCGCCGAGCTGCTCGAGGATGTGATGGAAGAGTACGACATGCAGAATGCCGTCATCTTGTTCCGCACGCTACCGAAGGACATTTCTGTCGAGGTATTTGCAAACTTTGACGTTGACGACCAAGTTGAGATTATCAATATTATCACCGATCCCGAGATCAAGTACATCATCGATGCGCTGGATTTCGACGACATGATAGACGTGCTCGAGGAGCTGCCTGCCAATATCGTGGATAAGATTCTCGACAAGACACCAAAAAACGAACGCAGACAGATAAATACCTTCCTCATGTACAAGGAATATAGTGCCGGCTCGCTGATGACCCCGGATTATATCAATCTGCGCAAGAACATGACGAGACGTGAGGCACTCGACCACATACGCGATGTCGGAATGGATTCAGAGACGATTTATTCCTGCTATGTGCTGGATGGCGGACGCAAGCTCATAGGTGTCTGCTCACTCAGGAGCCTTGTGCTCGCTGACGAGAATACCAAGGTCTCAGACATCATGCGTGATGACATTATTTATGCTCATGTCGATGACGATCAGGAAGAGACGTCTGAGCTGTTCAAAAAATATGGCTTCATCGCTATTCCGGTAGTTGACAACGAGGAGCGACTCGTCGGTATCATCACGTTTGACGACATCCTGGATGTAATTGAAGACGAGAGCACAGAGGATATGGAACGTATGGGAGGTGTCATCGACAATCAGGATAGGGATTACCTCGATACCCCGGTATTGGTGCATGTCAAGGCGCGCTTGCCATGGTTGCTCGTTCTGATGTGTTCGTATGTATTTACAGGCGGAATGATAGCCAGCTTTGAGGCTTCTCTGTCAGCGGTAATCGCACTGGTAGCGTACATGCCTATGCTGATGGGAACCGGAGGTAACTCAGGCACGCAGTCCTCGACCGTTATCATCACCGGTATGGCGACAGGTGCTCTGGAGCTGTCGGATATACTCAAGGTCCTGTGGAAGGAATTCCGCATAGGTATCATCGTCGGTATCTGCGTCAGCGTACTCAACTATTTCAGAATAGTATTGTTCGATCACAATGGCTCGCTGGTTGCACTGACAGTATGCTTCTCGATGGTGCTTATCGTAGTAATCGCAAAGTGCATTGGCGCGCTGCTCCCGATGATCGCCAAGAAGATCGGTATCGACCCTGCGCTCATCGCCGGGCCTATGATGGCTTCACTGACCGATATGGTTGCGCTGGGTACATACTTTACGATGGCTCGGATAGTGCTCAAGATATAGAATATTTTTACGATAATAACGGTAATATATGTAACAGGAATAAGGAAAATAAGTAGTATAGAGATAATATAAATATATTGGGAAATGCATGTTGACTATATTTCAAATATTTCAAAACCGATAATTAGTCAGGATATTTTGTTTTATATATCAACGTAATTGCTTAATTAGCTATATTAGCTACCAGAATTTAATTGCAGGAGGACATGGTGAATACTAACAACTATGCTGAGCTGGCCGAAAGGGCTCGCAGAATCAGAATCAACGCTCTCAAGGCAATTCATGCTGCAAAATCCGGACATCCGGGTGGATCGCTGTCGGCTGCCGACATTATCGCAACTCTGTATTTTGAGGTGCTCAATATTGATCCCCAGGAGCCTGATAAGGCAGATAGAGATAAATTCATAATCTCGAAAGGTCACGCTGTTCCGGCTCTCTACGCAGCTCTCGGAGAGAGAGGCTTCTACGATGTAGATGACATGATGACGCTGAGGCAGGTTGACAGCAGATTCCAAGGGCATCCCAACATGCACAAGGTGCCGGGTATCGAGATGTCTACCGGTTCTCTGGGTCAGGGCTTCTCGGCGGCGGTCGGTATGGCGATAGCCGGTAAGATCGATAATAACCCCGGCAGGGTATATGTCCTGGCTGGAGATGGAGAGCTTCAGGAGGGGATCGTGTGGGAGGCTGCTATGCAGGCTGCACACAGACATCTCGATAACCTGGTTGCAATCGTTGACCTCAATGGATTGCAGATTGACGGCAAGGTTAGCGATGTCAAGGAGGTCGGCCCGGTAGATGAGAAGTTCAAGAGCTTTGGCTGGAACGTAATAGTGGTTGATGGACACAGTTATGATGAGCTTATTAGAGCTTTTGCGGAGGCTAAGGAGTGTAAGACTGCTCCAACTGCTATCATCGCACATACACACAAGGGCAAAAGCGTATCGTTTATGGAAGATAATGCAGGATGGCACGGCAAGGCTCCCGGTGATGAGGAGCTGGCTACTGCAATTGAAGAGCTTGGAGGTGACAATTAATGGCAGATAAGATCGCAACTAGAGCTGCATACGGAGAATTCCTGGTAGAGAAAGGCGCTGTACGCAGGGATCTTGTCGTAATGGATGCTGACCTGTCAGGTTCGACCAAGACAAAGGGCTTCGCGCAGGCTTACCCGGAGAGATTTATTAACTGCGGAATTGCAGAGCAGGACCTCATGGCGGAGGCGGCGGGCATCGCGCTGTCCGGACATGTGGTGTGTGCCAGCACATTTGCAATGTTCGCTACGGGCAGAGCATACGAAATTATCAGAAATTCTATAGGATATACTCATGCAAATGTAAAGGTGTGCGCTACTCATGCCGGGATCACGGTCGGCGAGGACGGTGCCAGCCATCAGACCTTTGAAGACATCGCTCTTATGAGAGAGATTCCGGGTATGACTGTTGTAAATCCGGCTGACGCTGTAAGCGCCAGGAAGCTGCTCGACGAGGTTGTTGATACTGACGGCCCTGCTTATGTAAGGTTGGGCAGATCCGGGGTGCCGGTGATTTATGGAGATGATGCAGACATCAAGGTTGGAAAGGCTAACACTGTGCGCGAGGGTACAGATGTGACAATCATTGCTACAGGCATCATGGTAGCAGATGCTCTTGAAGCAGCTGATGAACTGGCTGCAAAGGGAGTTTCAGCTCGCGTAATAGATATGCACACCATCAAACCGATAGATAACGATGCTATCATCAAGGCTGCTGCCGATACCGGCAAAATCGTAACAGCAGAGGAACACTCTGTAATCGGCGGACTGGGCAGCGCAGTTGCTGAGGTTCTGGTGCAAAATGAGCCGGTGAAGGTAGCGATGGTCGGACAGAAGGATACTTTCGGAGAGTCGGGCAAGCCGGATGAGCTGAGAGCAAAGTACGGCCTGACAAAGGCAGATATCATTAATGCAGTGACAAACACTCTTGAGTAAGAGAACGTCACTTGTGACGCTGTATTTACAAGGAATTGAGAAATATGAGCCGTGCTTACGTGATGAAATCTTCACATGTGCACGGTTTATTTATAAACTGAATCTATATGCAACTATAAATTTTGGTTATTATAGGTAAATATTTGCCGAAAAAATATTTAAATACAACAATATTAATTTACATTGTGATGAATAAGTGATATACTGTGTATTGTTTTTAGAACGACTTGAATCTAACGTGATTGGGTTCAACCGCAATTGGCGAACGGTATTATATTTATACATATGATCGTTACTTGCAATTATCATTTTATTACTTTAGGAGGTTTTTATGGAAACTGGCGTACAGAAAAAAGGAAGACCGTTTGGTTTCTACGTCTGCAACATGGGCTTTACGTTTGAGAGACTTTCGTTCTACACTGTAAAGTACATTTTGGCAATGTGGGTTGCTGCAGATGTACTTAAGGGCGGACTCGGTATGGGTACCGTTAAGGCTACTGCAATTTCCGCAGGCTTCGTAGCATGGACATATATAACACCTATGTTCGGTGGATATGTCGCAGACCACTGGATTAAACCTAGATGGTGTGTTCTTATTGGTATGATTCTGATGGGAATTGGTTATGTTATCGCTTGGAAAGCTACATCGCTTTCTCTTGTGTATGTAATGTTCGCATTCGTTGCTGTCGGCACAGGACTTTTCAAGGGGAATATGTCCGGAATCACTGGTCAGCTGTTCAATAGCACAGAGCAACTTGATGCTGCATTCTCGATTCAGTATACATTTGTTAATATCGGTTCATTTATAGGAACAACATTCGTTGCTCCTCTTGCCACGACAGGTATGTTCGGCGTTCACGTAACTTACAGAACTATATTTCTGATTACAGGTATCTTCTTATTTATTGATGCTATCTGGTTCTTTGTTGCAGGAGGAAAGGCCCTTGGTGAGGCTGGTATGTCCCCATTCAAGAAAGATCAGAGAGAGTTCGTATCCGCTGAAAAGAGAGCGGCGGAGCAGTCTGCACCTCTTACATCCGGTGATAAGAAGAGAATCGCAGCCGTACTTCTCGTAACAGCATTCTCCATGATTTTTTGGATGTTATGGTATCTAACTTACTATCCAGCATACTTTAGATTTGGTTGGGGAGATGGAGCTGAGTATCTGAACAAGGCTAACTGGGTAATTGGCAACTTTACTATTCCTACATCTTGGTTTGACTCTGTAAACGCTCTATGCTGCATTGTTCTCGGACCGATCCTTGCTGGTGTGTGGCTAAGACTTGCTAGAAGACCTAAAGGCGATATGAGTATGTACAAGAAGACCGGTCTGGGTTGTGGTCTGCTTGGTCTTGCTTACTTCGTAATGGTTATCGCTGATAAGATTGCTGGAGATAAGGGTCAGTGCTCAATCTTCTGGGTTGCGCTTGTCTGCGTAACGATGTCTGTAGGAGAGATGGTATTCTCGCCGCTCGGTAACTCGTTTATCAACAAGCTGGCTCCTGCTAAGGTTCTGGGGCTTCTACTTGGAATTTGGCCAATTGCTGTATTCTTCTCACAGTTTATCTATCCGAAAATTTACGCTTGGTCACTAACTCAGAACTTCGGATTCGCTTACGGTCTACTCGGTGCAATCGTAATTGTATTCGGCGTTATCCTTTGGGCTATCAGCGGCAAGCTTGATTCTTGGGCTGACGAAGAGTAATTGCGTATTATATAAGATTTGTCAAATAGATTTTATAGACGTATTATAGGCGAAGGGCATTGTCCTTCGTCTTTTTTAGTATAGCACCTGAATCAGGATACCGAATCGTGAAGCTGCTTTTTTAACTCACACCTGAATAAAACATAAGAAAAACAATAAGAAAGCTTGACTTGTGATATAAAAATGATATCATAATGGTACAAGATGGAATGACCTAACGCATATATGACTGATTTTGTCAGGAGGTGTTGGCATGGATACTAAGAAGAGAATTGCATATTTATTAGCAGTAGGAATTGTCTTACTAATTGTTAGGAGCCGGATCGGCTCGTCTTTGCCGCAGTTTGCTTCGCTTGGCATTGCAATAATACTTACGATAGTGGCTGTTGGACTTTTGATAATGGAAAGAAGACTTAACACACCTTTTTTCTATGGATATGCTCGTAACTGGAATGGTGGATATTTTATCAACAGTGCATTCCTGTTGGGACTGGCGACATTTTTCTATGCAGTTACAATGACATATGGTGTGATTGCTTTAGTGCTTGAGACAGCGATATACCTGCTGCTGTGTAAGGTAATTAAGACCCACGTGACAGATTCGGCTAAACAGTGACAGTAAAACTGACTTTGTTTCGGATTTGAATCGGTAAGTCTAAATCGATAAGTATAAGATGATAATATGAACAAGGTATAAGGGTACTGCTCCTGCGGGCGGCATCCTTATGTCGTATATGGTTAAGAATGGATGAGAATATCTGCATAAATATACTGTTAAGCTAAAATAAATACAGAATAACTATTGAACTGATGACAGATAAGTGATACCATAAATCCACTGTTAGATAAGTATAGGAGTAAGGAAATTGAAATGGGAGCTTATTTAAAAGGTTTTCTGGTTGCTTGCCAGGGAATTCCGGCAACGGTGTTTGTAAGTGTATTATCTGTCATAATCGGTTCTGCAGCAGGTTTGCTGCTGGCGCTGATGCGGACATCCAAGAGCAAGGTGCTCAACTGGATTTCCAAGGTATATGTTGATATAGTGAGAGGTACACCGATGGTTGTGCAGGCGCTGATATTTGCGTACGGCATACCTCAGTTTATGCAGGCGCACGTGTTATACTTCAAGTGGGCCAATCTGATTATCCCGGCCATCATCGTTTGCGGACTCAACAGTGCGGCGTATATGTCTGAGGTTATCAGGAGTGGAATTCAGGCAGTTGATAAAGGGCAGATGGAGGCGGCAAGATCGCTCGGCATGAGCAAGTCGATGGCTATGAAGCTTATCATCATTCCTCAGGCTATCAAGATTATCCTGCCTGCAGTCGGCAACGAGTTCGTAACGCTTATCAAGGAGACCTCAGTACTCAGCTTCGTCGGAGTAGTTGAGATCCTGCGTAAGGGAACTCTTCTCAATGCCGCTACTTATCAAGCGTTCCCGGCATACATAGGTGTTGCTCTTGCATATATGCTCCTGACGATCCCGCTGTCCAAGCTTATAGGTGTGATGGAGAACAGGAGCAAGAATCCAAGGCAGGCAGTGGAGCTGATAGACGAAGAACCGGCGCTCGAAGGGGAGGCAGCGTAATGATAGAGATTAAGAATTTACACAAGTCATACGGGAGTAATGAGGTGCTCAAGGGCATTGACCAGATCGTTAGCGAGGCGGAGGTGCTCTGCATCGTCGGCCCGTCCGGTTCCGGCAAATCCACCATGCTCAGATGCATCAACCTGTTAGAGGTTCCGACATCCGGAGAGGTGTTCATAGATGGAGAGCTCGTTACTCAGCAGAATATCAACGAGATTAGAACCAAGATGGGAATGGTATTCCAGAATTTCAACCTGTTCCCTCATATGACTGTTCTGGATAACATCACCTGTGCTCCGATTAACATCAAGGGTGTGAGCAAAGCGGATGCAGAGGCTAAGGCTATAGAACTCTTGACAAGGGTAGGCCTTGCGAATAAAGTAAATGCATACCCACGCTCCTTATCCGGCGGACAGCAGCAGCGTGTCGCTATTGCGAGAGCTTTGGCTATGGATCCCGAAATCATGCTTTTTGATGAACCTACATCGGCATTAGACCCTGAGATGGTCGGAGAAGTGCTTGACGTAATGAAAAATTTGGCCAAGGAAGGTCTGGCGATGATTGTCGTCACTCACGAGATGGGCTTCGCCAAAGAGGTTGCCGATAAGGTGATCTTTATGGATGGCGGAGTGATTGTGGAACAGGGTACACCTGAGGAAGTACTTGTAAATCCTGCAGAGGAGAGAACCAAGAACTTCTTATCAAAGGTGCTAAGTTAATCGTCAAGAGCCGATCCGGCTTTGAGAATTTTGTAGATGAATTAAGATTAATATAAGCTGTGCTTCATATTTCATATAAAGTGTGCGTTTATTGCTTATATTATAGATGATATTTTTAGAAATATTGCAGATATATTGTAGCTGAGAAACTTCACGCAACTACATTTTGCGCCATTTAGCGGTTATGTGAAGCTTGTAGCCCCAAATAGTGATTATTTAGCACGGTATAGGGATTCTATGCCGTGCTTTTGTAATGCTTTCAGTTTATTTTTAAGTGCTTCTGGTGTATAATGTTATAATATGTTGGTGGGTCTAGGAGGTCATATGATCGAATTTAGAAATGTAACTAAAAATTACGGCTCGAATGTCGGACTGGAGAATGCAACTGTCCGCATCGAGAAGGGCGATTTCGTGTTCCTTGTAGGACCGAGCGGCGCAGGCAAGACTACATTCGTCAGACTGATACTTAATGAGATAAGCGCAGACAGCGGCTCCATAGCTGTCGCCGGCAAAGATATAACGAGACTCTCCAGGAGAGAGGTGCCGGAGCTGAGACAGAAGATAGGTATGGTATTCCAGGACTTCAGATTGCTTGAGAAGAAGACGGTATATGAGAATGTTGCCTTCGCGATGGAGGTAGTTCATGCCAGGCGCAAGGATATCAGGAAGCAGGTTCCTTATGCGCTTGATCTCGTAGGCATTCTCGACAAGAGGAATAGATATCCCAATGAGCTGAGTGCAGGTGAGCAGCAGCGTGTCGGCATTGCACGAGCTATCGTCAATAACCCGCGTGTACTTATCGCCGATGAGCCTACTGGTAACCTCGATCCGGTTACGGCTATGGAGATTATGGGAATTCTGGATAAAATCAATCTCCGCGGCACTACAATTCTCATGGTTACACATGCCAAGGATATCGTTGACCAGATGAACAAGCGCGTTGTGGCTATTGAGGATGGACATATTGTCCGTGATGAGCATGGTCAGTATGGCTTCTATAACGACGAAGAATTCTACGACTACGACGAGGGGGTGGATCCATATGTTTTCTAGAGCGGGATACACACTCAAGCAGTCGATATCACAGATAGGCCGTAACAAGGGTATGAACATTACAGCGGTTCTGGCTATATCAGCTATGATGCTGATTCTGGGACTGTTCTTTGTAGCCTTTGTAAATGTAGATCTCTTTGCAAATGTCATCAAGCAGGACTACAATATCGTCGAGGTTTTCCTCAGCGATGACAATACAGATGCTGTCAACAGTGGCATTGAGAATCAGCTCAAGGCTATCAACGGCGTAGACAAAGTGGAATATCGCTCCAAGGCTGATGCAATCAAGGTCATGAAGAAAAGGTGGGGAGACAATGGCTATCTGCTCGATAGCTTGACGGATAATCCGCTTCCAAATTCGTATCTGATATATGTCAAGGACAAGGGGGTTGCGGATAAGCTGTCCAAGACCGCGACATCGATCAAGGGAGTAGAGGATGTTAAGTATTATCAGGACACGGTGGAGAAGCTGCAGAGGATTACAAACTTCATCCAGACTGCTTCCATCATTACGATGCTGTTCCTGATTATCGTATCGGTTGTCATCGTGGCGAACACGATTAAGCTGACGGTATTTAACCGCTCCAAGGAGATTAGTATCATGAAATACCTCGGAGCTACGGACTGGTTCGTCAGAGGACCTTTCCTCATCGAGGGAATCATCCTCGGGTTCATATCGGCGGCGATATCCACGATACTTATGTATGTTATTTATTCGAGACTTATAGGGGTTGTCGGACCGGACATCATGAGGATGCTGTCAGTTCCGGTTGTTCCGACAGGATATCTGATTCCTAACGTAATGCTGATATTCATCGCACTGGGAGTGGGAGTAGGTACCTGTGGAAGTATTATCTCAATAAGAAGGTTCCTAGATAGATAAGGAGGATGCGCATGGCTAAGGTTAGTAAATCAAAGTATGTGGTAGTTCTGCTGCTCGTCTTGTCAATGGTAGTGACGACATTTGTGATGGCGACTGATTCGTACGCCACAACAGCTGCACAGAAGAAAAAGGAAGCTGCGGCAGCGGGGGAAAAGGCGGCTGATTTCAACGCAAAGGTTGGTGAAGCAACCAAGAAGGTGCAAGAACTGGAATCGAACATCAATTCTGCACAGGCTAATATTAACGCTACACAGTCCAAGCTGGAGGCCAAGAAGGCTGAGGTAAGCAGGCAGACTGAGGCTCTAAATTCGAGGCTCAGAGCTATGTACAAGACAGGTACAGCCGGGTTTATCAATATAATTCTCAGCTCAGACAATGTAAGCGAACTGATTACCAATGTCAGCATGGTGCAGAGAGTGCTATCTAATGACAAGAAGCTGCTCGGCTCACTTCAGAATGATTACAACGAGATTGATGCCCTCAAAAAGCAGCAGGTAGAGCAGGAGAAGGTCCTCAAGGATAACAAGAAGCAGGTTGAAGAGCTTCGCGATAAATACAAGGGGCTGGCTGATGAGTACGCCAAGCAGCAGGATCAGCTCAATGCCGAGGGCGATAAGCTCGCTGCAGAGGCAATGGCAGCACAGGCAGCAGCTGAGGAGAAGCTCAGACAGCAGCAGGCGTCACAGCTTCAGTCACAGCCACAGAGCAAGCCATCCGGTGGCGGATCGAGTACCCCGGCTCGCCCAAGCACACCGGCCGCATCGTCGGGCGGCTACCAGTGGCCGGTTAGCGGTGGAACAATCACGTCACCGTTCGGATGGAGGGTTCACCCGATCTTCCATACCAAGAAGTATCACGACGGTGTAGACGTGTCAGGTCTTCCAACAGGTACGCCAATCAGATCGATTGCAAACGGTTATGTTACCAAGGCGTCGTACTACGGTGGATACGGAAACTGCGTAATGATTTCTATTGGAAACGGATATACGACTCTGTACGGACATATGAGCAGATTTGCGGTATCCAACGGTCAGTATGTAACTAAGGGACAGGTTGTCGGATATATTGGCAGCACAGGATGGTCGACAGGTCCTCACTTGCACTTCAGCCTGATCAAGAACGGAAGATACATTAACCCGATGAGTATATTCTAGAGTATGAACACAGATTTTTTTAAGAACACTCCGGTGCTGTACGAGTTATTAAGAATAAGAGGGATTGAAGGCGACGAGGAACTCAAGGAGTTCCTCTCCCCCAGTCCTAAGCTCGCATATGATCCATTCCTGCTAGCAAATATGCATGCGGGGGTGGATTTATTATTAGATGCGATATACAGCGGCTGCAAGATTGTAATCTACGGAGATTATGACTGCGATGGAGTCACTTCGACGGCACTTCTGATGAAGGTTATCGGGTCGCTCACCGACAACGTGACATATTACATCCCATCCAGACTGGATGAGGGGTATGGTCTTAACAAGACGGCAATAGACCGTATATATCAGGAAGAGGGTGAAGTGATAGTAACAGTGGACTGCGGTTCTGTTTCAGCCGAGGAGGTTTCTTATGCAAACAGCCTTGGCATAGAGACGATAGTAACCGATCACCACACGGTGAAGGATGTAGTTGCACCGGGGATAGTTATCAACCCCAAGAACCCGGGCGACACGTATCCATTCAAAGGCTTGGCCGGAGTAGGCGTTGCCTACAAGCTGGCACTTGCTCTCAGCCGCAGCTGCGATATACCCAGAAGCCTCATAACAGAAGTGCTTGAGCTGGTTGCAGTCGGAACTATCGCTGATATCATGCCTCTTGTAGATGAGAACAGGTCGCTTGTAAAATATGGACTCAGGCTGATGAGACTGGGCTTTAAGAACAAGGGCTTGCGCAGACTGACCGAGATGGCAGGGGTGGATTACAGCACTATGGATTCGACCAATGTTGCGTTCGCGATCGTGCCGAGGATTAATGCTGCAGGCAGGCTGGGAGACGCTTCTCTGGGAGTCGAGATGCTCCTATCGGATGACGATGATGATATAGAACGTCTGTGCACCAAGCTGATGGAGAATAATAAGAGGCGGCGTGAGCTGCAGCGGGAGGCGTATGAAAATTGCATCGGCACAGCGGAGCGCGAGCTGGAGCGCGGGGATTTCATCATGATTGAGGCTGAGAGTGCTCATGAGGGTATCCTCGGTATAGTGGCAGGGAATCTCAAGGAGAGATTTAACAGGCCGGTGGTCATCGTTTCTCCGAGCGATGGTCAGCTCAAGGGGACCGGCAGGTCGATAGACGGGATAGATCTGTACGCTCTGTTAAATAAGCACGCAGACTGCTTCGTTAAATTTGGCGGACACAGGACTGCATGCGGATTTACTATGAAGCCGGAAGTGCTCGAACACCTACGGATAACGCTCAATGAGGATGTGGCGGAGCTGCTTGCGGATAATGATGAGTTGTTTGACAGAAAAGTGGACACGGATATGGATATAGCTGTCCCGGATATAAGTCTTGACCTGGCAAAGGGGATAGAGCTGTTTGCGCCTTTTGGCGAAGGGAACCCGGAGCCTGTGTTTAAGCTCGACAGAGCGCAGGTTGTTGACTGGAGGTTCCTGTCAGACAACAAGCATGCCAGATTCTCGGTCATGCAGCGAGGCAGCGCGGTTCAGTGCATCCTGTTCAACAAGGCGATGGACGTGTACGGTTTGGTGACTGCAAATAGACCGCTGGATATATACGGCGTGATAGACGTCAATAGATGGAAGGATAGGGAGAATGTTCAAGTCAGGGTCATCAGCATTGAGGAAGCGTAGATTATATGTGGTGTCGTTTGCCGCAGGCTTTGGCACTGCGCTCGTTTGCGTTGCCTTTATTATGCATGTCATCCTTGGGGGAAGGCTGATATCACAGCACAAGCTTGACCGTTATGTCGCAGTGGATGATGAATTTGGACAGTACTATGATATGGAGAGGCTGATAAGCAGCAAATCGTACTATAAACGCAATAGCGAGGGTACCGGCAAGCTTATCGCCGGAGGCATCCTCAAGACGGTAGACGATAAATACGCAGAGTACATGACCGGCAAGGAATACGACGCTTTTGAGCGCAGGTATCTGAGCTCGTATTCCGGCGTGGGAGTTGTACTCAAGATGGATGAGAACAACAGGATAGTGGTAAGCAGGGTTCTGGCGGGAAGCGATGCTGAGCGTTCCGGTATCACCTCAGGAGATATTCTGCTCAAGATAGATAGTAAAAATGTCAAAAGCCTCGAAGATGCAGGCAACCTGATGAATGACGCCGCCGGTAGCGAGATTGAATTCACAATCTCGCGCAGCGGAGTAGTCAAGGAATACAAGCTCAACAGATCCAAGGTAGAAGACGATGGTATAACCTATGATGTTAAGGATTCAGCTGCCCATATCGGTTATGTGAGGATCAGTACTTTTCGGAAAGGCACAGCTAAGGCATTCAGATCGGCAGTCAGCGATCTCAAGGCTAAAGGCTGTGACAAGGTGGTAATCGACCTGCGCGGTAACACGGGCGGAGTAGTAGAGGAAGCGTTTGACACAGCGGATGAGGTGCTGGGAAAGGCGAAGCTTGGCAGAATTATTTCCAAGAGTAAGACTAAGACATATAGCTCCGATTCCAAGTCACAGAGCGTAAATGTGGTAGTGCTCGTTGACGGCGATACGGCAAGCGCTGCGGAGATATTTGCAGCAGCTGTGAAGGCGAACGAGGTGAAAATTGTCGGGAGCAGAACATACGGCAAAGGCGTAATTCAGACTGTGTTTAAGCTCAAGGGCGGAGCGGTTGTCAAGTTGACTACCGCAGAATACGTTGATCCGGATGGCAAGAAAATCAACAATAAAGGCATAGAGCCCGATATAAAAGCAGATTTAGGAGAACAGGCAGAGGGAGAAGCAATCCGGATTCTCACGGGTAAGCAGTAACGCAATTGTCAGGCTGCAAATCAGCTGTGTATATAAATTTGTGCATATAAATTATTGAAGCCATGAGCGACATAAAAGGTGTATCTTGTAACGCGGAGGTTCCGATTATGTATTTATTTTACACAAATGAATACCGGAGGGGCAGGAAGCATAGCCGTGAGTTGCTTGCCAAGAGCATCGCAATGTTGACTGAACAGCTCGCAAATGCTGAGTCAACCGCTGACAGCAGCTCACCGGAGGATAGCTCCGAGATCTGTCTTAGCAAGGAGCTTTACTGCATGTCGCAGGAGGAGCTCCTCATATATATTGAGAAGAATATCGGGGAAAATCAGAACGGAAAGCCTTGCATCGCAGGTGTTCCGGATTACTCCATATCACATAGTGAAAATACTTGGGCAATAGCTTTTGCAGATGTCCCATGTGGACTCGATATACAGTATAATAGAGCTGTTAAGCTCATGAGCATAGCGGAGAGATTTTATGCCGAGGAAGAGCTGTTATATGTCAAGAAGCTCAATGCGCGAAAGGAAGATGAGTTTTTTCGCATCTGGGCGAGACACGAGGCTGTGATAAAGGCAGCCGGGGGCACCGTGTTTGACGAGGTTTCAAGCACACTTAACGATGAAGTGTTTTACTGCGGAGGTATATGGCGTCTATATGATGTTGATTTCGGGTGCAGAGGTAACGAGCCTGTGCCAAAGGCAGCGGTGGCTGTGAGGGGAGACTCAGCGCTTCGAAATGTTAATGACGTAAATCTTATCAGACTGTAATGTGAGAAAAGTCTTCGTGAAATAAGAGCCGTCAGTATATAGTGCGAATGAAATGTCAGGATATAAGAGCTGTCAGGCTGCAGTGTGGCGGTATACGAAAATTACGCACTTGATATATAAATCTAATTTTTAATCGCAATATAATAATCGGATAGCGGACATTTATGAGGAAAAAAAGAGGTGTAGGTGACGAAGCGATGCGGTTTCTATCGCACCGCATGCGCACGGAACAGGAGATGCGGCAGCATCTGTCAGAGAGAGAATATGATGAGTCGGAGATCGAAGGTGCTATAAGGGATCTCAAGACGCACCATTACATAGATGACTATGAATATGCGTTGGCTTTTTACCGCAATTCATACGAAAAGCTGCGCGGAGGCATGAGGGCTAAGCGTGAGTTGGAGCAAAAGGGTGTAGATGTGGTTGTTGCGGAAAATGCACTCGAGGACTACAGATACGAGGCGGGTATCGATGAGGTGGCAAATGCCAGACGCCTTGCGATTTATTCAGTCTACGGTTCGGAATATATTAACGGATGCGATTCGGATTTTATCGATGTGATAGCGAAATTCAAGGATATTGAAGGTGCTGAATATCTGGAAGAACGCAAGCTTGCATCGATAGCGAGAAAGCTCGAAGCGCGAGGGTACGCCTCAAGCGTAATTTGCAGGATTGTGTCGGAGGTGCGCAGCTGGAAGGTATAGTGCAGGAATGAGCCGCGGCACTGATTGTAAAGGCAATGATAGCATGATGTGCAGCCGGAAGGCGTAGGGTAAGAATGAGATATGAGCGACTCCGGAAACACAAAATGTATCAGATAGGAGAAGATCGGCAGGGATGAATATCATTGTAATATTGTTGTTAATCGTGTGCATCGCATCGATGCTGATGAGCATACTTGTGCTGATGCGCACCGGAGAGAATGAATCGCGTATGGATTCATACTTCAAGGCTTATGGCGATGCGATAGCTAAGAGTCAGATGACGATGTCCGAGCATCAGGATTTTAGGCTCAAGGAACTCAACGACAGCATGGCGAGATTGCGCGCTGACAGCAATACTCAGATAGAGAATATCAGGCAGACGGTGGATGAGAAGCTGCAGACAACCTTGGATACGAGGCTTACGAAATCGTTTGGATTAGTCAATGATCGTTTGGAGCAGGTCTATAGGGGCATTGGCGAAATGCAGTCCGTTGCTCAAAGCGTAGGAGATCTTCGCAAAATCTTGTCTAACGTCAAGACTAGAGGTATACTCGGAGAGGTGCAGCTGGGTGCGATTTTAGAGCAGGTGCTTTCGCCCGGTCAGTATGTAAAGAATGTCAGGATGAAAGAGAACTGCAGGGAAAATGTAGAGTTTGCAATCAGGATGCCCGGTATTGATGATCATGAGGTGTTTCTCCCCATAGATGCGAAATTTCCGGGAGATGCCTACAATGCTCTCCTTGAAGCGTATGACCTGGGCGAAAAGGAGCAGATAGCAGAAGCGAAAAAGAGGCTTGTAAATAGGATTGAAAGCGAAGCCAAGGATATCAATGTGAAATATATCAATCCGCCGGTTACGACGGATTTTGCTATAATGTTCCTACCGTTTGAAGGACTCTATTCCGAGGCTATTAACGCCGGGCTGATCGAGCCTTTGCAGAGAAAGTACAAGATATCGATAGCAGGCCCTACTACTATGGCGGCACTGCTAAGCAGCCTGCAGATGGGGTTTAACACGCTGGCTATTGAGAAGAAGAGCAGTGAGGTGTGGGAACTGCTGCATGCGGTGCGCAAGGAATTTGACAGATTTGAAGCGGTAATCGCCAAGTCACAGGGACACCTCAAAATGGCGAGCGACGATATAGATGAGCTTGCAGGCGTGCGGATGCGCCGGATGAAGAGGGCTCTGCAGAGAGTAACCGATATAGACGATAAAGAGGATTAGGTATGAAAATATACGCCATTGCTGATCTGCATCTTTCCTTCGACGAGAGAATCGATAAGCCGATGGATGTCTTCGGCGCCGGCTGGGACGACCATGCGGAGCGAGTCAGAGCCGCGTGGACGGATCTGGTGACAGAAGCTGATGTAGTAATAATTCCGGGCGATATTTCGTGGGGGCTCAAGCTTGATGAGGCTATGGCTGATCTGGAGTGGATCCACAATTTGCCGGGGCAGAAGGTATTGCTCCGCGGCAATCACGATCTGTGGTGGTGCAGGATTCAGTATTTAAGGACTCTCTACGACGATATGCATTTTCTGCAAAATGACTGTTACTATATCGAGCCGCTTGACATAGCTGTCTGCGGCTCGCGCGGCTGGCCGACTCCGGACGTGATAGCGTACACTGAGCATGACCGGAAGATGTACCTGAGAGAACAGGGGCGCCTGCGCAACAGCCTAAGCGAGGCCAAGCGTATCGGAGCGTCGAGGATTATCACAGCTATGCATTATCCTCCGGCCAAGACAGAGGAGACGGAATTTACAAGGATAATGCAGGAATTTGGCGTAGAGCAGTGCATCTACGGCCATTTACACGGCATGACGGCTTGGGAAAACGGCATCAAAGGGGAGTACGGCGGTGTTGACTACAGGCTTGTGTCGCTCGACTATCTGGGTGCTAGGCCAAAACTCATATACGATAGCGAATTCGGCGCTGACGACAAGGCTGCTCGGCGGTAGAGCTGATGCATGGCCGAGAAGGTGACGCGGACTGCGATAATTACAATATTAAGCAGAGAAAGTAGCGCAGATTGTGATAATTACACGGTTAAGAGGGACCACCATATATGAAATATGCATTTATAATCAATCCTATTGCCGGGAATGGCAAGAAAGCTGAAAAGCTGTGCAAGGAAATTGAGGCTGTATCACTCGATACGGAGTACGATATCGAGGTACGCTTAACGACCGGCCCGGGTTCGGCGACTTCGATTGCGGACAGGCTCGCTAGTGCTGCAGGACATGCGGGAGAGGAAATTCGCATCTATGCGTGCGGGGGAGACGGTACAGTCAACGAGGTAGCCAACGGTATCTACGGTCATGCAAATGCTGCACTCGGTATCATCCCGATTGGCAGCGGAAATGATTTCATCCGCAACTTTGGCGGCGACAGACCGACTGATTATAGAGATCTGATGTCTCAGCTGCTTGCTGAGGAAGAGGCAATCGATGTCATGTCGTATTCCTACAAGGCAGACGGAGTTGACTGCAGAAGGATAGGTCTCAACTCTTTTAACATTGGTTTTGACGGAAACGTTGCGATTCTGGCGACGTATTTTAACAAGAGGACGGTTATCGGCGGATCCATGTCATACGCACTGTCGATATTTCTCAACCTTATAGAAAAGTCCGGACAGAATTTGCAGGTGACGGTTGACGGGGAGCGAATCTTCAAAGGCCCCCTTATGCTCTGTACGATTGCAAATGGCAGATTCTGTGGAGGCGGTATTGAGGGCAGTCCGAGAGCTCAGCTGGATGATGGCCTGGCGGATGTACTGGTAGTTCACAAAATTCCCCGTAGAACGGTGCTCAAGATCCTGCCGAGGTTCGCAAAGGGCAAGATCTTTGAGGTTGAAGCGGCTAGGGATATTATCGAGTATAGACAGGGGCAACAGATACATATACTGCCTAGAAATGGGCACATGAAGTTCGTAGTCGATGGGGAGATTATTGAGACCGGCGAGCTTGATGTGGAGATGAAGAGCAAAGCGATACGTGTATTGGTGCCTTATCTGCAGGTATAGCCAGATATGGCAGGACAGCTGAACAACGGGCAGTGGATGTCTCCGAGTCGGCTGATACGGCGAATGCGGTTGATGCAGCCGGTACAGCGGATGCAGCCTGACGGCACGTGACATGATAAATTCGATACGATGGGAGAAGATATGAGCGCCTGTAGCAATCTCAAGAGGATATGTAGAATATTGATACCGGCGGTACTGTGCATGACTATGGTTTTCAGCACAGACGTGCTTCATAGGAATTTATATGCAGCGGATGTATCCCGGAGCGTTCAATCGGACAAAATCGCAGATGCACCTGATATAAAAGCCGAGAGTGCGGTTCTCTATAGCGAGAACACCGGGACTGTACTGTACTCGAAGAATGCGGCTAAGCGGGTTGCCCCGTTTAGCACAACCAAGCTGATGACTGCGCTGTTGGTTGTAAAGCATGAGAAGGACCTCGACAGAAAGGTCAGAATCTCCAAGAGTGCAACGGAACTCGGCGGATCTACCATGTTCCTCAAGGAGGGGGAGGTCGTCACAATCAGACAGCTGCTATACGGGTTGATGATAAATTCGGGCAATGACGCTGCTTACAGCTTGGCCGAGGCGGTTTCCGGCGGAGATATCAGGAAATTTGTAAGATGGATGAACGAAGAAGCCGATAAGCTGGGCTGTAAGGACACTCATTTCATAAATCCAAATGGAATGAAGGCGGATGGACATTATACGACTGCCGGCGACTACATAAAGGTTGCAAGAGCGGCACTGCGTAACAAACAGGTGTATAAGCTTGCTGGCACCAAGATATTCAAGATGGATGCAACGAATCTTAGCGACAGGCGTGTGATGAAGGCGCATACGGATTTATTGGGCAAGAAGGGCTCCGGTGTGGTTGCAGGTAAGACCGGCTTCTGGGATGGTGAGGCGTCAATTGTATTGTCATATAACAAGAGAGACCTGAGCATGCTGCTTGTTATGTTTGGTGACGATAAGGAAAATCGACCGAAGGATGCGGAAGCATTGTTTAGATATGCCCGCAAGCACCTCAAGACGCATATCCCTGTCGATAAGGGCGAGAAGATGGGCAAGGTGCTCGTGCGAGGCGGAAAGCATACCATAGTCGATGCTTACGCGAGCGAGACAGCTTATGCGTACACCGAGAAGGGTGACCGTGCAAAAATCAAGGTGAAGATAAAGCGCGACTGGCTCGCAAAGGCTCCACTCAAGGCCGGTGATAAAGTCGGGGTTGCGAAGGTGTACGTAGATGACAGATACACCTCCGATGCTCTGCTGGTGGTTAAGCACGATGTCGAGTCCGGATGGTTGCCATCCAAGTTATACATATCCAATATGGCTACGATAATCATCGTAGCAGCAATTGCATTATTGATGCTGATAAGGCGAATTGTCACAAAGCACAGGCAGGCAAGAGCTGCGGTAAGGTACATGGGTAAGCATGACCGTTCTAATCATCGTTAAGATCCGTGCGCTTGCGCGTGAATGGCGGCTATGCTATAATGGCCTTCGCGGGTCGATTGATAGGTGGTTTTACCACATATTGGCCGTCTTTATCTTGATAACCGCGGAAAGTGTGGAGAGGTACCCAAGAGGCTGAAGGGACTGGCTTCGAATACCAGCAGGCGGGTAACTCCCGTGCGGGGGTTCAAATCCCCCTCTCTCCGCCAAAAGAGCCTCGCAATCTCAAGGGTTGCGAGGTTTTCATTTTACGCATATTCTGAGCGAATAAGGGGATTAGGAATTTGAAATCATTAATACAGAACAAAAAAGCATTGTTTATAATAGCTATAATTATGTTGGCGGCGATTTACGTATTATCGATTAGAAATACAGCAGGAGACAAGTCGGGACAGCATAAGCTCAAACCCGTTCCGACCAAAGCAGTTGAGCTTCCGTCTTCGTATGAAAGGCCGGCAGGGGAGCCGGGTCATGTTGAGGAGATTTCCTATAAGACAACTCTTATCGACGGAAGTGGCAGGGTAGTTGATAAGAACGCTATGGTGTATTTGCCATATGGATATGACAAGAGCAGGAAATACGATATTTTCTATCTCAACCATGGCTACGGAGCTTCAAATACCACATTCCTCGGTACGCCGAACAGTCCGCACGCCTTCAAGCACATACTCGACAACATGATACAGAACGGTGATATCAAGCCGATTATCGTTGTGACTCCGACATATACATTTGAATATGGCAGGAATGTGGAAAATATACAGACGGCAATGGGGATGGAGATTACAAACGATCTGATGCCTGCAGTGGAGGGTAAATATAGCACCTATGCGGCGGAGCCTACAGCCGCAGAATTCAGAAAGTCGCGCAATCACAGAGGTATTGGCGGTTTCTCTCTTGGAGGAAGTACCGCTTGGTGGGCTTTTCGCAACCACATAGATATTTTCAAGTACTACATGCCTATAAGTATGCCTCTCTACTATGATGAATCCGGCTACGTGAAGTCGCAGGACGATGCTACCTCTCCTTCGCTTGCCGCCTCTGCAAAGGCTTCCGGATACAAGCAGAACGACTACAGGATATATGCGGCATCCGGTGATAAGGATTTCATGCACAGTGCGACCGAGCATGTAGTCGAGACGCTGCGCGGGTATCCCGAGCAGTTCACCTATACGGATACAAATTTTGAAAAAGGCAATCTCATGTACACGGAGTTCCCCGGCAAGCATCGCTATTATTACTCGTTCCCGTACATATACAACGGCCTTAGGAGATTCTTCCGTGATTAGTGCTTTGGGCGTAGCAGCGTTCATGCACATCGCATATTGAGTACATGATGATAACATGCAGAAGGGCAGCACCGTTTTTACACGGGTGCTGCCCTTTAAAATTCGCAACTGGGCTTCACGCCCCGGCTGCACAGGTGAGCTGAACGGTATCTGTATTTGTATATGTATCTGTATATGCCGCTATTGCGCCAAGACCTTGTGTATGACTTATCGGTGCTCTGCCTTGTACTGCTTGAGTGCTGCGGACAGCTGATCCGGACATGAGGTGTCCTTGAAGCCGCATTTGATGCCCTCGAGTCTCTCAATCACGTCGTCGACATGCATTCCCTTGACGAGACTGGAGATACCCTGCGCGTTGCCGGCGCAGCCACCTATGAACTCCACTGATTTAACTATTCCGTCCTCGATCTCGAGACTTAACAGCTGGGCGCACACGCCCTCCGGCTTATATATCATATGCTGTTCCTTTCTCTTCTCAGCTTAAGCCTGCGCTTAACTATGAGCTGGTAGGCGGCGGCGGTTGCAACATCTTCGATTACACGGAGATAATCATCGTCCGGCTTGGTGTGCGAGATGCTGTCGGCATAGGTCGAATCTATTGCTGACTCCAGTGTAGAGCAATAGAGGTCGTACGATTCGGACAACTCGTGACCGGCATCGTCATCGTTAAGAGCTGCTATCAGCTCGGCGATTTCCTGCACGTTGAAGATCGACTTTAGCGTGATAATTACGAACAGTCTGGCGACTGTGCTCCTGTTGTAGCGCCTTTTGACCGGCGATGGAACTACGCATAGCTTGACATAATTATTGACCATTGTGCTGGTGAGCAGATAGCTCTCTCCGTAGTTCTCTTCAAAATGCGGGTTGATCAGCGACAGCATCTGATCCATATATAGCCCCATCTCAGGCAACTCGTGCCATCTCGGCAGACGCAGCCGCGTGCTGCGCCGTATATTCCGTATATCTCGATTGTGCGTCATATTTCCTTTCCGGCCGCGCTCCATACAGGGATAGTACCATAGGTGAGCGTGAGCTTCAAACATAAATTCAGCGTTAAATAAAACAGAATTTATCAGTGATCTTGTATAAAAATCAAATTAACCATTGCTAAACCCTGATGATTAGAGTATCATCAGCATATGTTAGATTATAATACTAAATAATATAGTTTTCAAAACTATTTTAAAAATTTTCGTAAATTGCGCTTTCCCGGCACGTCGGAATACTGCGTGTATGCGTATGAAGCTTTAGAGCTCTACGTATTAGGAAGGCATTTAGGCTACGTAGATAGACGGAGGTTATTTTGGAGAATATTAGAGAACTATTGGAGCTGGCGGTCGGCAGATACGGGGGCAACAAGGCGTTTAGGCTTAAGACCGGCAAGGGCGAATACCGTGATATCACATATATCAGATATTATGAGGAAATCAGGTGTCTCGGCGAGGCCTTTCTGGGCAGGGAATTCTCCGGCAAGAGAATTGTCGTGATAGGAAAGAACAGCTATAACTGGTATCTGGCCAACATGGCTACGCTCACTACGGGCAATATCACTGTTCCGCTCGACAAGGAACTCAAGTATGAAGAGCTCGAGTCGTCACTCATAAGAAGTGAGGCGGAGGTTATATTTTATGACAAGCAAGAGGAGACGGTAGTGCTCAAGGCGCTTGAATCAGGTAAGACCGGCATTAAGTATGCGTTTCCGCTGTTTAAGGCTGAGGATAGAACTGATATTTTCGATCTTACAGTTGAAGGCAAGGAATTAATCGACAGCGGAGCAGACAAGTTCTCAGGGGTGAGGATAGACCCGGATATCGCATCGTTCCTTATATTCACATCAGGTACAACCTCGCAATCCAAGATAGTTATGCTGTCTCAGAGGAATGTTGTGTCCAATGTCGTTAACACTCTTGCATCAGAACCGATATATGCAACAGATATTAATATCGCGCTGCTGCCGTATCATCACACCTTTGGATTGACGTGTCAGTTGGTAATTTTGGCTGCCGGGGCTTGTACGGTTTATTGCGATGGCCTCAAGCATATTCAGCAGAACTTCAAGGAATATAAGGTTTCAATATTTGTAGGAGTACCACTCCTGATTGAAACCATGTACAGCAGAATTCTTAAGAAGGCTGAGAAGGAGGGGATGACCGGCAGACTTAAAACCATGGGTAGATTTGTCAGAGTGCTGGGTAAGGCTCACATCGATATCAGACGTAACGTATTTAAGGGTGTGCTCGAGGCTTTTGGCGGAAACCTCCGCATGGTTATCCTCGGAGCTGCAGCCGCTGATCCTGAGTGCATCAGGGGGTGGCACGACTTCGGTGTTATCTGCCTGCAGGGCTATGGCCTGACAGAGACATCACCTGTGCTCGCTGCTGAGAGACCGGATCACAGAAGACCGGGCTCCATTGGAGTTCCAATAGAAGGGGTCAGCATGGATATTTACGATCCGGATGAGAACGGCATCGGCGAGATAATCGCGCGCGGCGAGAACGTCATGCTCGGCTATTACGAGAATGAGGAGGCGACGAAGGCCTGCATTTACGACGGCTGGTTCCACACAGGTGACCTCGGGTATCGCGACAAGGATGGTTATTTCTACATCACGGGTCGCAAAAAAAACGTGATCGTGCTCAAGAACGGCAAGAACGTTTTCCCTGAAGAGATAGAGCAGGAGCTAAATTCTCTCTCATACAAAGAAGAGGCGATTGTCGCAGGTATTCCGAATGACGGTGATGACCGTGATCCCGTAGTAGCACTCAAGCTAGTGTATAATCCTGAGGATTTTGAAGGCAAAACAACGGAAGAAATTCATAAATCGATAGAGGCTGATGTTGAGAAAATCAACGATAAGCTGCCGACATACAAGCGCATCAAGAGAGTGTACACCACTGACGAGCCTATGGAGAAGACCAGCACGCAGAAGATCAAGAGATTTGTGGAGATACAAAAGATAATCGACGCAGAGAAGGCGGGAAAAGCGAAGAAAGAAAAGAAATGAAAGCTCCGCGCACCCACTGATACACGGAGCTTGGATATATGGCTTCAATTTATGCTTGGATCAGCAGCTCGGCTATCTGCACCGCGTTGGTTGCAGCGCCCTTGCGCACCTGATCTCCTGCGCACCAGAGGTTGATGCCGTTTTCGCACACAAGGTCACGTCTGATGCGACCCACAAACACGATGTCCTGATCGCTAGTATCGATAGGCATCGGATAGCTCATATCGTTCGGCACATCGACCAGCTTGCAGCCTTCTGCGATTGCAATAGCCTTTCTAACTTCATCGAGATCCAGCCTGCTCTCGGTAATTACGTTGGCGGAGATGGAGTGCGAGCGTTCGACCGGAACTCTGACGCATGTGCAGGATACATTCAGCTCAGGCAAATGCATGATCTTGCGTCCTTCGTTTTGGAGCTTCATCTCTTCGGATGTGTAGAGATTATCCTTGAAGCCTCCGATGTGAGGAATTACGTTGAATGCTATCTGATGCTGAAACACTTTAGGCGGTGTTATAGCTTCGCCTGCAAGCACCTGTCCGGTCTGCTCAAACAGCTCGACAGGACCGCCTGCGCCGGCTCCGCTCACGGCCTGATATGTCGAAGCGTAGATACCCTTGATAGGCGATAGCTTGTTGATAGCATTGATAGCTACAAGTGTGATGATTGTCGAGCAATTTGGATTAGCGATGATGCCGCTATGCTTAAAGGCGTCATAGGGGTTGATCTCCGGTACGACTAGCGGCACATCAGGCTCAAGCCTGTATGCACTCGAGTTGTCGATGTAGGTAGCCCCCGAAGCCTTGATTGCCGGCGTAAATCTGACTGATATGTCGTTCTCGGCAGCGCCCAGTACGAAGTCCAAGCCTTCAAAAGAATCGTCTGTTGCTTCCTGTATCGCAACCTTGCCGTACTTCTCCGTCTGAACCTCCTTGCCTGCGCTTCGCTTGCTGGCGAGTAAACGGAGCTCTGAGAGAGGGAAGTCCTTCTCCTGCAACACCTTGAGCATTTCCTGACCTACGGCACCGGTGGCGCCGAGGATTCCTAATCTGTATTTCTGCATATCTTGTTTCTCCTGCTTCGAGAAGCCGCGACTCTCGAACCCCTTTCTGATGTGATATTTCTATTTTGCGAAGCTCTCGTATAGAACCCTGATGGCCTTTTCAAAATCATCGTTAAACACGCCGATCATGATGTTGATCTCGTCCGCGCACTGCTCGATGATGCGTATGTTGACCTTGTTGACCCCCAGTGCTCCGAAGATTTTTCCTGAGATTCCGGTCTTGTAAGCCATCTGTCTGCCGACTATAGCTATTATGCTGATACCCTGATCGATTTCAGCATCCACACCGCACTCTCGCTTGATAGCAGACAGCACGTCGTACTTGCGGTGCTCTAATTTTGCGGTTGGAGTTACTATGGAGAAGCTGTCAACACCGCTCGGAATCTGTGATATAGGTATGTCGTACTGCTCACAGATGTCGATTACCTTGCGCAGCGTATTGAGGTTGTCTCCTATATTACCCTTAGCGATCTTGATAAGCGAGAAGTCTCGTTTGCCGGTGATTCCGGTGATGAATCTGTGGCTTTCCTCCGGACTCGCCGCGCCGAAACTCTCACGGATAATAGTTCCCGGATTATCGGGCTCGTTGGTATTCCTGATGTTGAGCGGGATATCCTTGGCGCGAACAGGAAACACTGTGTCCTCGTGAAGGACGGCCGCACCCATGTAGGAGAGCTCTCGCAGCTCTGCGTACGTCACGCGCGCGATGCTCTTAGGATTATCAACTATGTGAGGGTCGACCATGAGGATGCCGGACACATCTGTCCAGTTCTCGTACACATCGGCATCCAGCGAGGCTGCGGCAATCGCTCCGGATACGTCGGAGCCACCACGTGAAAACACTTTAATCTCGCCGTTTGGAAGACTTCCGTAGAAACCGGGCATTACAATTCTGTTGTATACCTCGAATATCTCCTTGAAATTCTCCTCGGTCTTGTCCATATCCACTTCGCCGTTGTACTGGAAGCTGATGAGATCAGCCGCATCGACAAATTGATAGCCGAGGTACTCAGCCATCAGCTTGGCGTTGAGGAACTCTCCCCGGGAAGCCAGATAGTCCATGGAGATTTGTTTATCCAGCTTGTCTCTGATAATCTCGAACTCGCGGTCCAGATCGAGCGTGAGGTGACACTCGGATCTGATATCCATGTAACGCTGTTCGATTATCTCAAAGATGCTGTCATACGATACATCGTATTTGATATGCGCCTTGACCAGATACAGCAGATCTGTCACCTTGTTGTCTTCCGCGGATCTTCGTCCCGGAGCAGATACTACCACCATGCGGCGGTCAGGATCCCGATCGATAATATTCTTAACCTTGGCGAACTGTTCCCCGTTGCTAAGTGAAGAACCACCAAATTTTGCAACCTTAATCATCCGTATTACTCCCTTATTCCGGCCATGAAGAAGCTGTCATCGCTGCTCTTTGCAGCTATCTCATGAGCTGCTGCGACGCTCATCGGCTCTGTGATTCTGCGCTCTCCATTCTCTCTTACGTAGTATCTGTGCGATTCAATAGCGTTGTCGATGGTTACGTTAATCTTCTTGCTGTCTGCTGCTTTGAAGCCCCATCCGCTCTCGATGTCGAGCACGTCCTGAATTACGGATGTGCCTGTAGGGAATTTACCGGCGCCCTGTCCGTAGAAGGAAAGTGTGCCGATATGGTTGCCTGTCAGGCTGATGAGGTTGTTGTTGGCAGGAACACTTTCCTCGAGTGCGCCCTTGCCGACAAGAGTAGGCTCGACATATGCATAAGCTCCATACTCCGTGAGACCTGCGTTCATGAGGAGCTTGCAGGTATAGCTGTGCTGCCGGAAATACTTGATATCTCCCGCGTTGATGTTCTGTATACCAAATACCGGCACCTCATCCTCGGTAATACTCAACCCGAATGCGAGGTTGGCGGAGATGACACACTTGCGCTGCGTGTCAAAGCCGCAGATATCCGCAGTCGGATCTTTTTCGGCATATCCGAGCGCCTGCGCCTTAGCTAATATTTCGGTGAAGTCGACAGGCTCGTTATGCATCGTGTCAAGAATGTAGTTGCACGTGCCGTTTACTATTCCGCTGATCGCGAGTATCTCATCGCTTCTCGACTGGCGCCTCAGATTGAAGAGCCATGGTATGCCGCCGCCTGCAGAGGCTGTGAATCGTAATTCCACACCGTATTGGTCTGCTAGCGCATGGAGCTCGTTCCAATATGCCGCTACGAGGTTCTTGTTAGGTGTCACAACGTGCTTGCCGCTCTTGATAGCAGCAGCTACGTACTCGTATGCAGGATGAAGACCGCCGATGCACTCAGCCACCAGTTCAATCTCTCTGTCATTTATGATATCGTCATAATCTGTCGTGACGATATCTCCCAGTTCAGCTACTGCACGCCTGTGCAGCACACGCTTGACCTCTATGTTATCTGTAGTCTTAGCGACTTCGTATGCGCCGCTGCCGACTACTCCGTATCCTAGAATTGCAATCTTCATAATTGTATGTTATGTATCCTCTCTAATATCCATATGTATTATGATTATGGACATTTCTTCTCAAAATCGCAAGTGTCCTTGTGTGAAAAACACTTGTATTTCTACGAAGAATAATGTATCATAAACGCACAAAATACGCAACAGAAAAGAGAGATAAAATGTTGAATTATATAAGTACAAGAGATGTAAACCACAATGCTTCGTCGTCGCAGGCAGTGCTTGAGGGCTTGGCTCGGGACGGCGGACTGTATGTTCCCGAGGATTTGTCCGAATTAGCACTGGATTATAGGGATGTGATATCCGAAGATTACAGGGGAATGGCAAAAAAAATATTTGGCAAATTCTTTCCTGATTACGGTGAAAAGCTGATAGATTCGATAGTCGAGAGAAGCTACAGAGATAAGTTCAGCGCTGAAGAGATTACACCTCTGGTAAGCGTAGATGGCAGGTATGTGCTCGAGCTGTTCCGCGGACCAACCTGTGCGTTTAAGGACGTGGCACTTTCCGCACTTCCCAACCTCATGTCTGAGGCGGCCAAGCTCAACAATTTCAGCGATGAGATATTGATACTGACAGCTACCAGTGGAGACACCGGCAGCGCTGCACTCCATGGATTTTCGGATGTGCCCGGTATCAGGATTGCCGTGTTCTATCCGGATAAAGGTATTTCCGAGACGCAGAGGCTGCAGATGGTAACGCAGTCCGGGGCAAATACCGAGGCCTTTGGTGTGAGAGGCAACTTTGATGATGCGCAGTCAGGCGTCAAAAGCCTGTTTCGTGAGATCCCAAAGCCGTGCTCAGGAGTCTCGTTATCCAGCGCAAACTCTATCAATATTGGAAGGCTGGTTCCGCAGGTTGTATATTATTTTTCAGCATACAAATCTCTCATCGAGGCCGGGGATATACAGCTCGGCGATGCGGTCGATTATACGGTTCCGACAGGCAATTTCGGAGATATCATGGCCGGATATCTGGCCAAGCAGATGGGGCTGCCTGTAGGAAAGCTGATCTGCGCATCTAACAGAAATGACGTGTTGGCTGAGTTCCTGGAAACGGGACATTACAATAAGAAGAGACATTTTTACAAGACGTCCTCACCTTCGATGGATATTCTGGTATCCAGCAATCTGGAGAGACTGTTGTTCTTCGTCTGCGGTGCTGATAAGACTAAGGCATATATGAAGGAACTGGCTGAGCGTGGAGAGTACCAGATAGGCGAGGAAGAGCTGGCTCGGATAAAGAATGATTTTACAGGCTTTTCCTGCTCTGATGAAGAGGGGGCAGCTGCGATTGGCAAGCTGTTTAAGGATGCCGGCTACCTGATGGATACACATACGGCTATTGCTTGGGCGGCTTCGGACAAATACCTGAAGGCTGCAGGTAATGCGGGTTGCAAGAATATTGTTCTCTCGACAGCTTCTCCATACAAGTTCACAGGTGCAGTTCTCGCGGCACTTGGTGAGAAGACCTCGGGTGATGATAGGGAGGACATGGAACTGCTCTCCAAGGTGTCGGGAACAGAGATTCCCGGCTCGCTCAGCTCGATATTTGACAAGGAGATAAAGCACAAGGACATCATTGATGTGGAGGAGATGAAGTCCGTAGTCGTGCAGTATGCCGGCAAAGGCAGGGTGTAGCAGTGGATAGCAGATATCTTATAGTAGATAAGAAGATCCTTCCCGAATATTTTGAAAAAGTCGTCGAGGCCAGTCGGCTGCTTGCAGAATGTGAGGTGTCGGACATAAGCGAGGCAGTGAGAACTGTCGGTATATCGAGGAGTACCTATTACAAATACAAGGATTACGTGATGGAGCTCAGCGCTCGTAAGACCAGCAAGAGGGCGATTATGTCGTTGCAGCTGCGCCACGAGGCCGGAGTGCTGGAGAAGCTTATACGAGTAATTGCGAGCCATTCGTACAGTATTTGGACGATTAACCAGAGCCCTCCGGTCAATAATATTGCGAATGTTATGCTGGCACTCAACATGGACGATGCAACGTGCGGGCTGGAACGGCTGGTTGCGGACATGAGGGCTGCTGAAGGTATAAAGAAAGCCAATCTTATTGGTGTGGAATAGATAATTTCTATAGTCGTGAAATAGACAATGTTGATTGTTTGACACAATATTATAAATGAGATAGAATTTGTCATGGCGAGAAGGAGTGTTTCACTGGTGAGGCGCTCCTGATTTTTATAGTGTTAGTGGAGGTAAGATGGATTTTAAACAAATTGAAGCTTTTGTTAATGTAGTAAGATTCAAGAGCTTTAGTCGTGCCGCAGATGCAACGTTCTTTACACAGCCTACCATAAGCACCCACATCAGTTCACTCGAGAAGGAGCTCAACACTAAGCTCCTTGATCGAAAGGGACGGACTGTAGAGATGACCCCACAGGGACAGAAATTCTACCAGTACGCCGTAGAGATGGTGAATGCACGAGCTCAAGCCATCGAAGCTCTGGATAGCGGAGATGACAATTTAGACGGAGTTCTCGAGCTGCAGACATCAACGGTTCCGGGTATAGCATTTCTCCCTGAGATTGTTCGCAAATTCAGCGAAGTACACCCTTTCACTCAATTCTACATCGAGATGAACGACAGTAAGGCCACTGTCGAGAGTCTCATTGAGAGGAGAGGCGAGATCGGATTTGTCGGCGAGTACGTAGCGGAGCCTGGTATCGAAGTCAATGAGATATTTACTGATCGTCCGGTGCTGCTTGTTCCGGGGAGCTATGATACGGATAAGGATACGATTATGATGGACGAACTGTCCAAGCTGCCGTTTATCTGGAGGGAAAACGGTTCGGCAACTCGAAAGTCATTCGAAGATACGGCTGCTTCAAGGGGCTATGACAAAAACAACTTTAGAGTAGTGTCAAGAACCAACGACCTCAACCTGATCATGCGCCTTGTTGCAAACGATGTCGGAGTATCAATATTGTCCGAGCGCACTGTCGGCAGGATTGTCAAAGGTGATGAGTTCAAGGTGCTCAAGATAGAGGGCTTTGACAAGCTGCGCAGCTTCTACATGATTACGCTCAAAAACGTGTTCTTATCGCCTGTAGCAGAGGCTTTCAGAAAGTTCGTGCTCGAGCATGCGGATAAGCATTAGCAGTCGATTGCTTGACTTAGGTATTAAAATACATTAAAAAAGGGTGATAGATATATGAAACAGCGGAAGTTCGTTTAGGCGGCTTTTTCTGTTTCATTTTTTCTGTTCCATTCCTCTCTGTCGGGAACATTGGAATAGATAAATGCGGTTCCTGTTCCTCTCTCCGTAATCTCGGAATACATAAACGGAACGGCACATCTTCAATATCCGCAAGGGATCAGAAACAGACTAAGTAAGGATTCAGTATATTACCGTTGGTGTTTATCCCATCGTAGAGGCCAAGTTCGGCAAAGTCTCGACTGCAGGATGGGAACGGGTGAAGAGCGGTATAGGCCGGGTTTCGCTTGACTATGTAAAATATGTTTAATTTTTTATCCGCCTGTCGGCTGTCCCACGGGATGGTCGATAGGCTTTTTGTTTTAAGAAGCCTAAATGTAATGGGGTTATAAAAATTTCTAAAATAGTGTTGACATCGTGCAAAGAACGTGTATAACACAGTTGTTGACACAGCGTCAGTAGGAGAGCGGCATGGACGCGGAGTTTGTGCAGCTTCAGATCAATTATGCGGATTGGGATAATCCTGCGATCCAGTCGCGCGGCGTATATGAGGTTGCAAGAAAGTACGGAAAGCCCATTGTTGTCATGGAGCCGTTGAAGGGCGGACTTCTTGCTAATCCACCGGAGCAGGTTACAAACATCCTTAAGGACTATGCGCCGGAAATGTCAACCGCCTCTTGGGGAATTCGCTTTGCTGCAAATCTTGAAGGGGTTCTCGTGGTTCTTTCCGGCATGAGTGACGCCTCTCAGATGGATGACAATATCTCCTATATGAAGGACTTTAAGGGCTTAGCTGCTGATGAGGAGGCATGTCTTATGAAGGCAAGAGATGAGCTTGCCCGCATTCCGTTGATTCCATGCACGACATGTAATTATTGTGCGAAGGTATGCCCAATGGAAATAGGGATTTCGGGTTCGTTTACTGCCAAAAATATCTATACGCTTTTCAACAATCTTGAGCGAGCAAAGTTACAGGAGAACTGGCTTGTAAAAGGACAAGGAAGAAAACAGGCGGCGGAGTGTATCAAATGCGGAAAATGCGAACAGGTATGTCCGCAGCATATCAAGATCAGAGAGGAACTGGCTGTGATCGCCGAAGAGTTTGGACAGAAAAGACAGGAGAATTGATAAAAAAAGCGCTGCAGCTGTTGATATTTCAACAACTGCAGCGCTTATGGTTTTGTCTGCCGTCTATAAGGATTAATATCTTTCCGTTATCCTTCCGCTGTAGCAAGCCAATTGAAACGAGAAAGGCAAATATACAGCTATTTGTTAAGAATCTCGATGTAATGCGAGGTGCGCTTCTTGAACCTGCCGATGACTGCATTTTCACAACCTTTTTCTCCCAGCTGGTATTGCAGTCTCTCCAGCTCCGGCTCCTTGACAGCCAGCAGCAGCCCGCCGGAGGTCTGCGGGTCGTAGAGCATGTCGATCTGCTCCTGTTTGAGACCGACGCTGTAATCCATTACGTCCTCTGACAGGAAGGCCATGTTGTTGTGAGCTCCGGCCGGCAGGATTCCCTGTGCTGCGAATTCAAGTGCGCGACTCATGAGCGGGATTCTCTCGGTGAAAACTTCCAAAGTTACATCACCTGCCTTAGCCATTTCTGCGCCGTGACCTAACAGACCAAATCCGGTGATATCCGTGCAGCCGTCAACCTTGACACCTGCCGTTGCCTCAAATGCGTATTTGTTGAGCTCAGCCATCGTCCTGCTTAGCTCATCGCTCTCTGATTTATTGAGAAAATCAACCTTATCGGCACTCGTAAGCACACCAGAGCCGATCTTCTTGGTGATCACGAGATAATCCCCCTCAGATGCACTGTTGCTGAGTATGTCGTCCGGATGAGCAAAACCTGTTACGCTGAGTCCGTACTTAGGCTCCTTGTCATTGATGCTGTGTCCACCGGTAGTCATCGCACCGGCTTCGTTTACCTTGTCGTTGCCACCTTCGAGGATAGCTTCAACTGCAGCGAGAGGAAGCTTCTCGGGGAAGGTGAGCAAATTCATAGCCAGCTTAGGGGTACCACCCATAGCGTAGATGTCGCTGAGCGAGTTGGCTGCAGCAATCTGACCGAACATATATGGGTCATCCACGATTGGTGGGAAGAAGTCGATGCTGTTGATGATCGCAACGTCATCGCTAACCTTGTATACACAGGCATCGTCACTGCTGTCAAAACCGACCAACACGCACTCGTCACGAATCTTTGGCAGCTTAGACAGTATATCGCTTAGGACTCCCGGCCCTATCTTGGCTCCTCAACCGCCTGCTGTGGTCATCTCTGTAAGCTTGACATCCTCGAGTGCCATCGGTATGGCACAGCAGGTTTTCTGTTCGTTTTCGCCCATTATCCTGATACCTCTTTCTATTGGTATTTCGAACCCTTCGTATCACCTCGGACGGAGGTGCTTTTATCATGACTCGCGGATTGTCAGGTAAGACAATCTCCTGCGAAGGGATATTATGCTGCTGTTTATTTTGTCTGAGCGAGAATCTTGACGGCTGCAACAGCGGTATCGATCTCCTCTTCAGTGTTGAAAGGGCCAATCGAGAATCTGACCGTACCCTCCGGGAAGGTTCCGAGAGACTTGTGCGCAAGCGGTGCGCAGTGCAGACCGACTCTCGTGCTGATTCCGTATTCATGCTCCAGTTTGAATGCGCAAATACCGTTGTCTTTATTAAGAAAGTCCACCGAGATTACGCTCACCCTGCCTTCGACTGTGGGCAGACCGGCGAGATAAATTCCTTCGACATCCTTTAGCCCATCGAGCATCCTGGCTGATAACGCTTTCTCGTGTTCGTGTACCTTTTCGAAATTCTCCTCCAGCCATCGGAGCGCTGCGTGCAGTCCGAATATTCCCGGCAGATTGAGAGTTCCGCTCTCGAACCTGTCCGGCAGCTCAGATGGCATATCTGCCATGTCTGAATGGCTGCCTGTACCGCCGGAAACCAGCGGAGTGATTTCATCCTTGATCTCAGGATTAATCAGCATAACTCCAACTCCCTGAGGTCCGAGCAGTGACTTGTGACCGGGAACAGTGAGTCCGTCGATATGACACTTCTGCATATCGATTGGAGTATTGCCGGCAGTCTGTGCTGCATCGACGATGAAGATGACGCCCTGTTCATGACATCGTTTGCCGACCTCCTCTATAGGAAGCAGTGTGCCGCTGACATTGGATGCGTGCAGCATTACGACAGCGCGTACGTCCGGAGTTATCATGGCTAACGCGTCTTCAAGCTCCAGCTCCCCCAGTTCGTTGCATGGCATGCAGTCGTATTCAATCACACCGTCCTGCTGCAGCTGATGGAGCGGCCTGTATACAGCGTTGTGCTCCATGTGTGTGGTGAGGAATTTGTCTCCCTTTCCGGCGAGCCCCTTCATCAAGAAGTTGAGGCTGTAGGTATTGCCCGGTGTAAATATTGCGTTGCGCGCGCCGTAACCGTTCATCAGCTTGTCAATGAGCTCTCTGGTCTCGAGCACAACCTCGGCGGCCGAATATGCCTTTTCGTATCCGCCGCGGTTGATATTGCTGCCGACCTTGGTCATATATTCATAAACTGCCTCCGCAACCTCCTTAGGCTTAGGATATGAGGTCGCTCCGTTATCAAGATAAATCATCGAAAACCTCCTTGGTAATACGGTCCAAAATAATCTGATACGCTACTAAAAATCAATCATTATATTTCCATTTAATTATATCATAAATATTCAAATTTGAATAAGCCGGGGGCGATATTTACAGGGCACACACAGTGTAATTCGTTTGCTACGATAGGCTTCATTTATTGTATTTTACGTAAACTCAAGTGTTGAAGGCTGTAGACTTTGATGCTATAATAACGAAGTATGTAACTTGGGGGTGGATAGGTGCTGGTGTGCCTTACGGTCTTCAAAACCGATATGAGGAGCTGATACCTTCTCGGGTGGGTTCAATTCCCACGCACTCCCGCCATTTGAGTTTGCATGGGAGTGAATAAGTATGAAGAGAAATGAAGTTTTACGGCAGATTCCGAAGATAGATGAGGTGCTTAAGGAGCACCTCTTTTCTAATGCCTTTGAAATCAGTGGAAGAGATGTAGTTACTGCTATGGCAAGGCGGGTAATCGATGAGGTTCGCTCGGAAATTTTGTCGTTCAGTGAAGCTGCGCTGGAGGCGTACGATACAACTAGGCTCAGCGTCTCCCACATTGCAGGGGAGATTATGGATAGACTTGAAGAGGATGAGATCAACCATCTGCACGGAGTTATCAACGCGACCGGAACCATACTGCATACCAATCTGGGCAGAGCTCCGCTTTGTGATGATGCGGTGCGAAATGTTGAGATGGTATCTCGTGGCTACTCGAATCTTGAGTATGATGTGAAGCTCGGCAAGCGCGGCTCGCGTCATGATATTTTGCAGGAGCTGATGGTCGAGCTGACCGGTGCTGAAGACGTCATGATTGTCAATAACAACGCTTCAGCGACCATGCTTGTGCTGTCAGCGATGGCTGAGGGACATGAGGTAGTTGTATCGCGTGGTGAGTTGGTTGAAATAGGAGGAGCCTTTAGAATTCCGGACATTATGGTGCAGAGCGGCGCAACTCTGCACGAGGTTGGAACTACCAACAAGACCAAGCCGAGCGACTATGAGAAGGCGATTAACGAGAACACCGGCGCGCTTATGAAGGTGCACACCAGCAATTACAAGATTATGGGGTTCACTGAAGAGGTTGAACTCGATGAGCTGGTGGACATCGGTAAGGATCACGACCTGCCTGTCATCTTCGATATGGGTAACGGTCTGATGGTTAACCTGTCCGAGTATGGGCTGGATGAACCGAATGTTCCTGCATCTCTCGCGACCGGTATCGATGTGATATTGTTTAGCGGTGATAAGCTGCTGGGAGGCCCTCAGGCCGGAATTATCGCAGGCAAGCGCAGGTATATCGAGAAGATGAAGAAGCATCCGCTGGCTCGTGCATTGAGAGTAGATAAGATGACTTTTGCAGCGATGGAGGAAACACTCAAAAAGTACAGAGACACATCAGTTGCGATGAGAGATATTCCGGTGCTTCGTATGATCAGCACTCCTCGCGACATCCTGCTCGGCAGAGCCGATAAGCTGTCTGCCAAGATTCGCGAAGCTAATGACAGGCTAAATGTCAGGATTGTAGATGCCGAAGACCAGATCGGTGGCGGCTCTGCACCGATGGTATTTTTGCCGGGAGTGGCAGTGGCAGTGACTTCCGATGCTACGACGACTAAGGGAATCGAGAGGGCATTGCGCAAATATGAGATTCCTGTTATCGCCAGAATTCATGAGGATGAACTGCTGTTTTCGGTAAGAACTGTCGTAGACCGGGAGATGGATGATATAGCAGCTGCACTGAAGGAAGTAGAATAGATGAAGAATGTAATTATTGGGACGGCAGGTCATGTAGATCACGGCAAGACTCAGCTGATCAAGGCTTTATCGGGGATTGACACGGATAGGCTGTCGGAAGAGCAGAAGCGTGGAATAACTATTGAGCTTGGGTTCGCTCATATTCCGAATGACGATGGCTACAACATAGGGGTAATTGATGTACCCGGGCATGAGAAGTTCATCAAGAATATGTTAGCAGGTATTGGCGGCATCGATTTCGTACTGTTTGTAGTTGCGGCAGATGAGGGTATCATGCCTCAGACCAAGGAACACTTTGAGATTCTTCAAGCTCTAGGTATCGACGACGGAATTATTGCTATCACCAAGAAGGATATGGTAGACGACGAGTGGATGGAGATGCTGCTCGATGATGTAAAGGAGTATTTCAAGGGATCCTTTCTCGATGGCAAGCCAATGATTCCGGTATCTTCCAAGACCGGTGATAATCTGGATGTACTCAAGGCGGAGATAATCAAGAAGTGCGACAGAGAGTCGAAGAGACGCGAAGAGCCTGAGTTGTTCAGGCTACCTATAGATAGAGTATTCTCGATGCAGGGATTTGGAACTGTCGTGACAGGCACGCTTGTGGATGGAGTGCTCAGAGAAGGCGATGAGATGACCATCTACCCGGAGGTGCTTGCCGCCAAGGTTAGAGGAATTCAGACCTACGGTAAGGATACCGATGTGGCAGTAGCAGGGCAGAGGACTGCTGTCAATCTCAGCAATATCAAGAAGGCTGATATTGACAGGGGCTCAGTGCTGGCGGCACCCGAGGCGGTGAGCGTCACCAACATGCTTGATACCCGGCTCAGCGTATTTAAGAGCAGCGACAGGCAGATCTTCAATAACAGCAGAGTCCACCTCTATACCGGCAGCAAGGAGGTTCTGGCCAAGGTTATAATCATGGATCGCGATGCAATAGCTAGCGGTGACACAGCGTTTGTTCAGCTGAGATTAGAAGAAGAGATTGCTGTTAGAAGGGGTGACAGGTTCATCGTTAGGTTTTATTCGCCGGTAATTACTATCGGAGGCGGCATAATCCTGGATGCAAGGCCTGAGAAGCATAAGCGAAACAGAGAAGATGTGTTGTCGGATTTCAGAGTTTTAGCATCCGGAGATATTTATAAGATTGTTCACCTCAAAGCGGGAAAATGGAAATACTATAAGCAGCAGGAGCTCGGCCGCGAGCTTGGGCTCACCGTGCAGGAAATGCGAAATATTATCGGAAGCCTTGAGGAACATAGTCGGATTATAGTGCTTGCGGATGGCTCGATTGTTAGCGACGAAAAATTCAAGGTGCTCGAGGGAACGGCCGCTCAGATAATCGAAGAGTATCACAGCCAGAATCCTATGGTAGATGGGATTCCTAAGAGAGAGCTTCTCAGCAGAATCAAAGAATACAGGCATATCGAGGATGATAAGCTCGGTCAAGCTATTATCGTTAAGCTTCTTGAATCAGGTATGCTTGAGGATAAGGGCAAGGCTATCTCGCTTGCGGGCTTCCAGGTTGAGTTCTCCGCCGGTCAGCTGGCGTTGATGGATAGAATTGCTCAGATGTATGCGGATGCGGGATGTGAAGTCATCAAGAACGAAGATATATACGAGCTTGCCGGTGATAAGAGTATCGCGGCTGCGATTCAGGGAGAACTGGTAGAGCGGGGAATGATTATTAAGCTTGATGCCAGCCATTTCATAAACAGAGCCGCATGGGATGATATAGTGGCTGCCGCTCGGGAATTGTACGATGAGAAGCCCGATGGCTTTACGCTGGCCGAATATCGCGATAAGCTTGGAATCTCAAGGAAATTCGCAACTGTATTGCTATCCGGACTTGACAAGCTCGGTATTACGATGTTTAATGGAAGCAGTCGCAAGATTATAAAATAGAACGAAAGGACAATTACCATGAAGAAAAAGACACTACTTATTATAAGTATGCTTGTGCTCGTGATGTTTGCGCTTACTGCCTGTGGCGGGAAGAAGCCGTCTGATGTTGTAGAGGATAATCTCAAGCAGGTTAAGACTGAGAATGCTTCTTCAAGCGTAACTAAGCTGTTCAACGATAGCTCTTTAGAGCAGAAGTACGGTAAGGATTACGAAAAGTTCATCAAGAAGGTTCAGGACTTTGACTTCAAGATTAAGGGCGAAAAGGTCGATGGCAAGAAGGCAACTGTTGATGTTGAAATTAAGACTTACGACTTCGGAAATGCTTATAAGGAGACTTACAATCAGGTAGTTTCAGATGCTAAGGGCGGTAAGATCAACTCTTCGACTAACATCAAGGATTATGTATATAACCTGATGTTCCAGAAGCTGAACGGTGTTAAGGACAAAGCCTACACTAAGACAGTTAAAATCAACTGCACAAAGGATGACAAGGGTAACTGGAAGACTGATATCAACAGCAATGTTGACTTCCTGGATGCAATGATGGGTGGGATGTTCACAGCTATTAAGAGCGTAACATCTCAGCCTGCTCAGTAGTCTGTCGGTTGACGTGATTAAGATTCAACCTGAATAGCAAAGACAATAAAGCGCGGAGCATGTGCCCCGCGCTTTCGTCATGTCTTATGCTGCTTTAATGTTATTTCATAAGCTTGCAGATTCTATCTCCAAATGCGATTGGATCCTCGACAGGCATTCCTTCTAAAATCAACGCCTGGTCATATAGCAGGTGGGCGTAATCGCTGACCTTGTCGTTGTCTCCGTCGGATACTGCCTGCTTGATAGCTTCGAAGAAAGGCATATCTCCGTTGAGCTCCAGCACCTTATCCGCTTCAACCTCGGACATTTCCTTGTTGCCGGACATCGCAGCCTGAGCTTTGAGAATTTTTTCCATCTCGATTGACACACCATCAGCAGTTGCGAAGCAAACAGGGTGGTTCTTGAGCCTTGCGGACAGGATGACCGAAGATACCTTGTTTCCGAGCGCATCCTTGATTGCGGCAAGCACATCCTTCGCAGCTTCATTTTTCTCTTCCTGCGCTTTCTTCTCGTCATCGCTCTGTTCGAAGCCGAGATCCTTGTCGGAGATGTTCTTGAACTCTTTGCTATCGTATTCGCGCATCATCATCAATGCAAACTCGTCGATCTCATCGGTGCAATACAGAACCTCATAGCCCTTTTCAGTGAAGAGATCCATCTGTGGCATCATCTTGATTTTGCTTCTTGATTCGCCGGCTGCGTAGTAGATGTACTTTTGATCCTCCGGCATTCTGGATACGTAGTCCTTGAGAGTACTCATGGCTCCGGTCGTGCCGCTGTAGTAGAGCAGCAGATCCTTGATCTTATCCTTGTCAGCGCCGTAGTTGTCGTAAACTCCGTACTTAAGCTGAATGCCAAATTTATCAAAGAACTGCTCGTACTTTTCCGGCTCTCTGTCACGCATCTCGCCAAAGGCCTGGAGCAGCTTCTTCTCAAGTCTTTGTGCGATAGCCCTGAGCTGCCTATCCTGCTGCAACATCTCTCTGGAGATGTTGAGTGATAAATCCGGGGAGTCAACCAGTCCGCTGACAAAGCCGAAATAGCTTGGCAATAAATCCTCGCACCTATCCATTATCAGTACACCGCTGGAATACAGCTGCAGTCCACGCTTGAAATCCTTGCTGTAGAAGTTGAACGGCACATCGCTTGGTATGAACAGCAGTGCGTCGTATGAAATAACACCCTCGACGTTAGTGTGGATGACCTTTAGCGGATCACTCCAGGCCATGTAAGTTTTTTTGTAGAAATCGTTGTACTGCTCGTCAGTGATGTCGCTCTTCTTGGTCTTCCAGAGCGGAACCATGCTGTTGAGCTTGTCATCCTCTGTAAATATCTCGTATTCGGGCTTGTAATCCTCGGCTGCCTTTTCTTCATCTGTTGCAGGCTTTTGACGCTGCTTAGTCACACTCATCATGATAGGGTAGCGAATATAGTCGGAGTACTGCTTGACGATGCTCCTGAGCCTGTACTCCTCGAGGAACTCGCTGTATTTGTCGTCGTCGGTGTCATCTCTGAGGTAGAGGATGATGTCCGTCCCGGCTTCGGCTCTTTCAGTCTCTTCGATAGTGAAGCCGTCGGCACCTTCGCTCTCCCAGACGTATGCCTGATCTGCGCCAAATGCTCTGGAGACTACCTTGATGCGCTTTGCAACCATAAATGCGCTGTAAAATCCCACTCCGAATTGACCGATGATATCGGTATCCTCCATTGCCTCGGCATTTTCCGATTTGAACTTGAGGGAGCCGCTGCTTGCAATGATTCCGAGGTTGTTTTCTAATTCTTCCCGGGTCATACCGATTCCGTTATCGGAAACCGTTATAGTTCCGGCCTCCTTGTCCGGTGTGATCCTGATCTCAAAGTCGTCTCTCGAGAGTCCCGTGCGTCCCTCGACTGTTTCCTTGTAATAGCGCTTGTCTATTGCGTCGCTGGCATTGCTGATGATTTCTCTTAAGAATATCTCGCGGTTAGTGTAGATAGAGTTTATCATCAGGTCTAATAATCTCTGAGATTCTGCTTTAAATTGTATTTTCTCCATATTTATAACCTTCTTTCGCGAATTGTTTATTGAATTTTAGCACTCTGTCGTGCTGTCTGCTAATAATATACTACTAGTTGGGGTTCATTTCAAGGCTTACGGCAAATAGCCTCCCAGCGAGCAGGAGGCAGCAGATTGTGTGTACGTCCGCAGATTGCACAAAAGCGACGTGACTTGCTTAATATGTGCGTATGTTTAATAAATACTCTCGCTCCGCAGATTGCATAAAAGCTGCGTGACTTGCAGTGCTGATACAATACTCTCTTTCGGTGATCTGCCTTACCCTCTGAATGCAGAGGAACTGAATCAAATATAATTAGACAGCATACCGCCGAGAATGCTGAAACTGCCGAAGTTTCGCCGAAGGATTATTTGCCGCAGAACACAATCAAGCTGCACACTGCAAATATAAAATTAGATTGTGCAAAATTAAAAATCACATAACATTCATATTTGAGTCATTGCTGCGAGTATAATTAGATTATCAAAGAGACATGATGAGCTTGAGCAGCTCGCGTATGTATAAGGTATATATATAAGATAAATACGGAGGTATTGAGATGGCTGATAGGTATGATGTTGTAATTGTTGGTGGAGGTCCTGCCGGTCTAACCGCGGGCATCTATGCTGCCAGAGCAGGCAAGTCGACTGCTATCATTGAGCGCGGAATGATAGGTGGACAGATTACCTTTACGGATTCGATTGATAATTTCCCGGCAGCGCCCGGCATGAACGGCGCTGAGTATGCGATGAAGATTCAGGCGCAGGCTGAGTCATTTGGCGCAGAAATCATCATGGATGAAATAGTAGAAGTATCTGCACCTGAGTCTGAGGGCGAAGTCTTTAAGCTCAAGGGCAACAACGATGATTACGAAGCCGTTTCCGTTGTCCTCGCAACAGGTCTTGACAACAGGAAAATGGGAATTTCCGGTGAAGATGGTTTCATCAGTCGTGGAATCTCATTCTGCGCAGTATGCGACGGAGCATTCTTTAGAAATAAAGAGGTTGCTGTGTACGGTGGCGGTAACACGGCAGTTGAAGATGCAACCTTCCTAGCTAACATTTGCAGCAAGGTTACGATAATCCACAGAAGAGATAGATTTAGAGCAGAGCAGGCTGTTGTCAACGAGCTAAAAGCGCACGATAATGTTGAGTTTGTTATGAGCAGCAACGTAGTTGGGGTAAACGGAGATAACGCTCTTGATACTATCACGGTTAAGAATAACGAGACGGGAGAGACCGGAGATATTCCCGTAAGCGCTCTGTTCGTAGCAATCGGCAAGATTCCTAACGGCAAGCCTTTTGCCGACCTTGTAGCAACTGACGATGCGGGCTACTATGATATCGACGAGACGTGTATAACACAGACTCCGGGACTGTTTGTAGCAGGAGACGGCAGAAGCAAGCAACTCAAGCAGCTGACAACAGCAGTAGCTGACGGTTCTGTCGCGGCAACTAAGGCTTGCCAGTATGTGGATAGACTGAATGGTCGAGAATATATCTAGGATTTACAGAAATTTGTAGTACAATGATAGGGCATGATTAACAAATAAGAAACGCTTATATAGGAGGAATGAAATGGCAGACAATATGCAGACACCGGAATCCTGCAGCCATGACTGTTCAAGCTGCGGGTCCAGCTGCTCATCCAGAGAAGCCGGGGCGCCTCAGCATGAGCAGCTCAATGAAAACAGCAGGGTTGAGAAGGTTATCGCGGTAGTGAGCGGCAAGGGCGGCGTTGGCAAATCAATGGTTACAGCGCTTTCGGCTGTCGCGGCTAACCGCAACGGATGCAAGGTTGGCGTTATGGATGCCGATATCACAGGACCGTCGATTCCTAAGATGTTCGGCATTCACGACAAGGCTTACGGAAGCGAGATCGGCATCATACCTTGTGCGACTCCGTCCGAGGTTAAGCTTATGTCGCTGAATCTGCTCACCGAAAATGAGAGCGATCCTGTTGTATGGAGAGGTCCGGTTATCGCGGGTGCAGTCACTCAGTTTTGGACAGATGTAGCATGGGGAGACCTGGATGTAATGTTCATCGATATGCCTCCGGGTACAGGAGATGTGCCGCTGACAGTATTCCAGTCGCTTCCGGTTGACGGAATTATCGTCGTTACATCTCCTCAGGAGCTCGTGTCCATGATTGTTGAGAAGGCGGTCAAGATGGCCGAGATGATGAACGTGCCGATCCTTGGAATAGTTGAAAATATGAGCTACTTCGAGTGCCCGGACAATGGCAGGAAATACGAAATCTTCGGCAAGAGTCATGTCGACGAGATCGCAGCGGAGCATGGGCTAAAAGTGTTGGCCAAGCTGCCAATTGATCCTGACCTCGCTACGCTCAGCGATCAGGGAAGGATCGAGTTCGCAGACACATCGCTTCTCGACGAATCGATCATGCAGATTATGGACGGAATTGGCAGGTAGATCGCCATCCGCATATTTATCTTTAAAAAATAGCCTCGGTTGTACTATTTCGGTATGCCGAGGCTTTTTGTATGTCTGCGATATCTTGGAACGGATACGTCAGAGCACTTCATGGATAATTTCGCTATATGCAAAGCAAAAATGCAAAGAGAAAAGAAGAATAACTATTGACAACTATATTAGTATATTGTAATATTCAAATATATTAATATGCTAATATAGTGCATAGCGCAAGCCGCAAGCGCATATGATTGCACGACACAGGATTAATAAAATGAGAGGTTGAACATGAAATCACAGAGAGAATTAATAGAGGAAAAGGCAGAGATAGTTAAGGCTCTTTCGTCTCCCGCCAGACTGTGCATAGTCAAGACACTGATAGATCAGGGCGAGAAGACTGTTGGCGATATTACCGACTGTATGGATCTGTCTCAATCGGCAATTTCACAGCAGCTGGCTAAGCTCAAGAGCTTAGGGCTGGTTGAGGTAAGAAGAGAGGGCAATATGTCCTTCTACAGCTGCGTGCGAGATGATGTCAGGGTGTTTGTAGAGACTCTGTTCGAATTGGAGAGCTTATTGTAAACAGAATCATTTCAACTTGGATTTTACTTTAAATGGATATTCATATATGGAGGTAAACATGAAGGTTTTAGTTGTCGGAGCTGTTGCAGGTGGCGCGACAGCGCTGGCGAGACTCAGAAGGCTGGATGAAGACGCAGAGATTATAGTGTTTGAGAGAGGTGGATACATCTCTTATGCTAACTGCGGTTTGCCGTATTATATCGGCGAGCAGATTAAGAATAGAGAATCGCTTTTCGTATCCGACAAGGACACGATAGAGGCAAAGTATAGAGTTGAGATTCGGCTGAACAGTAATGTCGAGTCGATAGACAGAGAACGTAGAATGATAGAGGTCAAGAATCCGGAAACAGGTGAGGTGTATGAAGAAACATACGATAAGCTGTTGCTGTCGACCGGATCCTCACCGTTTGTGCCAAATCCGACCTGGCTGGATCAGACGAGAGTATTTAAGCTCTGGACTATTCCGGACACTGACAGTATCTACGAATTTGTCGTAAGTTATGCACCTAAGCGTGCAGTTATAGTCGGTGGCGGATTTATCGGATTGGAGATGGCGGAAAATCTTAGCGATCGGGGCGTTGAAGTTTCACTCTGTGATATGGCCGATCAGGTAATACCGCCCATCGACAAGGATATGGCCAAGATAGTAGAGGTCAGACTGGCTGAACAGGGTGTTCATCTTCATCTGGGCAATGGTCTAAAGGACATCGAGAACGATGGCACAAGAGTCGTGCTTGCTGACGGAACTGCTATTGAGACTGATTTAGTTATTCTTTCGATAGGAGTAAAGCCGAACAGCCAGCTTGCCGAGGCTGCCGGACTTGAGTTAAATGCCAGGCGCGGAATCAAGGTGGACGAGTTCATGCGCACCTCCGATCCGAACATATACGCTGTTGGAGACGTTATCGGTGTGCAGGACTATATACTTGGTGGCGAGGTGATGATTCCACTTGCAGGCCCGGCCAATAAGCAGGGCAGGAATGTTGCGGAGAACATACTTGGTCTCGGGCAGAAAACTTACGATGGAACACTGGGGACTTCCGTTGCCAAGATATTTGACATGACTGTTGCCTCAACCGGAGCTAGCGAGAAGTCATTAAGTAGAGCGGGCAAGGTCTATGGCAAGGATTACCACGTTTCACTGGTCCATCCTATGAGCCACGCAGGCTATTACCCGGGTGCAACGCCGATGACTATCAAGCTTATCTTCGCTGACTGCGGAGATGTGCTCGGCGCGCAGATAGTCGGATATGATGGTGTGGATAAGAGAATTGATACTATTTCGACCCTGTTGCATTTCCATGGGAAGGTGGATGACCTCACCAATCTTGAGCTTGCCTACGCACCGCCGTACTCGTCGGCCAAGGACCCTGTGAATTTTGCAGGTTATGCGGCAGAGAACATACTTGTGGGATTTGCACACCCGATAAAATTCAGCGAGTGGGAGGCCGATAAGGACAAATACGTGCTGCTCGATGTGCGAGAGGAAATAGAAGTGTTGGCGAGTCCTGTCGATGGGGCGATTCATATCCCGCTGACAAAGCTTCGCGACAGGTTCGAGGAACTGGACAGGGATAAGTGCTATGTAGCTTTCTGCGCAGTCGGTCTTAGAGGATATATAGCCGAGAGAATTCTCCGTCAGAAGGGGTATGATGCATACTACCTTCTCGGTGGACACAGAACCATGAAGACGCTGACGGCTGATATAAGTAAAATCAAGGCACATCAGGGGGCGGATGCTGCAAAGGTTGACACTTCACAGGAGAAGCTCGCTGTAAATTCCGTACGGGCCGAGAACAAAACTGTAGCGATCGATGCTTGTGGACTTAGCTGTCCGGGACCTATACTCAAGGTATCTGACGCGATGAAGGCGCTTGAGACCGGAGATAAACTGGACGTTTCCGCCAGTGATCCCGGGTTTATCAGCGATATTGGAAGCTGGTGTCAGAATACAGGCAATACGCTACTGGAAACCTCGTCTGACGGCGGCAGTTATCATGCGGTGCTGCAGCGAGGTGTGAGCTGCGATGCCTCCGGAGTGTGCGAGGCCCCCGGTAGCAGCTGCGAGGAATCAGTAGATACATCGTGTACTCCCAAGGAGAAGACGATGATAGTTTTTGACGGAGATTTGGATAAAGCGATCGCTTCGTTTATAATCGCCACTGGAGCGGCCGCGATGGGCAACAAGGTGCACATGTTCTTTACCTTCTGGGGGTTAAGCGTCATAAGAAAGCATCAACCTCCGACAGTCAAGAAGAATTTCATATCCGGGATGTTTGCCAATATGCTGCCAAAGGGCTCGAGAAAGCTCAAGCTATCGCATATGAATATGGGCGGTATGGGAGCCAAGATGATACGCAACGTCATGAAATCCAAGGATATAGCGTCGCTTGAAGAGTTGATCCGGACTGCTATAGATATGGGGGTCGAGATGACGGCGTGTCAGATGTCTATGGATGTGATGGGGCTTACCAAGGACGAGCTGCTGGATGGTGTCAAGATTGGCGGCGTTGCTACGATGCTCAACAATTCAGATAAGTCCAATATGAACCTCTTTATATAGCAATATTTGCTGCAGTTAGGGGGTTAAGTGGAACTCCATGAGAATTTATATAGCAATATTGCGAACAAAATTATAGTGCAGGTGATTGAGGAGAGGTAGGTAATAACTTGGTGGAAAGTAAGGAGTGATGCCTATAGCGGAAAATGAGTGAACGGAGCTGCAGACGAGCTTAAAGGCGCCTCTCTAGCAGCTCCTTGAGAAAAATGTGTACAATTTACAAGTTACAAGCACAAACTGCAAAACGTGCTGCAAATAAAAACTGATAAAGTAATTAAAATCATAATAATTCAAAAGGATAATTTTAATTCCGAAAGGTCGTTAATTTAGCGGCCTTTTTTATTTTTCCAAGAAATCATTACCGCACTTTGTTTAATATATCGAGAATTTTGATTAATATATTGACATTAGACTGCGCGCGATTATAATTATACTGTTAGTTTACTAATACTAAATTTTTTACTTATTATAATGCGTGGCAGCAAACAGTCCTGTGTTGAGCGATATGCTGCTGAGGCGTGATATTATAGGGATTTCAGGTGAGGAGTTTTAATGGAAATCGGTGACAAGATTAAACAGCTGAGAATAGAGCGTGGACTCACACAGGAGGAGCTGGCTGACAGAGCCGAGCTTTCCAAAGGGTTCATATCGCAGGTTGAGAGAGATCTGACATCTCCCTCGATTGCGACGCTCGAGGACATCATAATATCTCTCGGAAGCGATCTCACAACCTTCTTCTCTGAAAAGGAGAAACCGCAGATTGTTTTTAACAGTGATGATTACTTCGTCAAGGAGGATGAACGCCACAAAAGCACGATAGAGTGGATAGTCCCGAATGCCCAGAAAAATAACATGGAACCCATCAGGGTTACCATTGGCGCCGGGGGTACGACAATTCCCGACAATCCTCATGAAGGTGAGGAATTCGGGTATGTAATCAAAGGGGCTATCGATATTCACATCGGCAGTGACAGTTATCACGTCAAGAAGGGTGAGACCTTCTATATCTATCCGGAGCAGGAGCATCATATCAGCTCGTGCAAAGGAGCAGAGATAATATGGGTTAGCTCGCCGCCCAGCTTTTAAGCGAGTTATATCGAGTTATATATGGGAACGTACCGGGAAGTTTGCGCCAATGACTATTTTGGAGGAAAGATTTGAACGAGTTAATCAGACTGGACAACATCAGCAAGAGCTTTGAAGGGCACGAGGTCTTATCAGACATTACGCTTTCGATCAAGGAAAACGAGTTTGTGACTCTGCTCGGACCATCGGGATGTGGCAAGACTACAACTCTTCGTATCATCGGTGGATTTGAAACGCCGGACACGGGAAGGGTGATTTTTGAAGGCAGGGACATCACCAATGTTCCCCCCAACCAGCGTCATGTCAACACTGTGTTTCAAAACTATGCTCTGTTCCCTCATATGACGGTACAGGAGAATATAGCTTTCGGACTTCGCGTAAGCGGCAAGTCCGAGCAATACATCAAGGACAAGATTGCTTATGGACTTAAGCTGGTTAACCTGGATGGGTATGGCAAAAGAACCATAGACAAGATGTCAGGCGGACAGCAGCAGCGAGTAGCGATGGCTCGAGCTATCGTGAATGAGCCTAGGGTGCTGCTGCTGGATGAACCGCTCGGAGCTCTAGATCTCAAGCTAAGGCAGGAGATGCAGTACGAGCTGGTGCGGCTCAAGAAGGAGCTTGGCATTACATTTATATACGTGACCCACGATCAGGAGGAAGCCCTCACGATGTCGGATAATGTCATAGTCATGAACAACGGTCTTATTCAACAGATGGGAACTCCCGAGGAGATCTATAACGAGCCGGAGAATGCGTTTGTAGCGGACTTTATCGGGGATAGCAATATCATCGATGCGAGAATGGTCGATGACAAGCTGGTTATGATTGACGGTCATATGTTTGAATGCATAGATGGCAATTGGAACGGCTTCTACGTGGGGCAGCCTGTTGATGCTGTAATCAGACCGGAGGACATCGAGATTCGCGAATACGATGAGGGAATCATGAACGGCACGATTATCAGCAAACTGTTCATCGGAGTGCACTATGAGATGCTGGTGCAGAGTGAGAACGGCAAGGTTGAGTGGCTGCTTCAGAACTATGATTCACATGAGGTTGGGGAGATGATAGGCATGTATGTAAGACCCGAAAATATCCAGATTATGCATAAGCCGACATCTGAAGCTGAGGAGGCACAGGAACTTGATATCTAAGAAGAGCTATACAGCACCTTTTGCCATCTGGGTTATCGCAGGCACGGTAATTCCGATTTTGACCATAGCATACTATGGCATCACCAACAGAAATGGTGCATTTACATTAGAAAATATAACGGCGATGTTCAATCCGCAGCATCTGGAGGCTCTCGGATTATCACTGCTCTTATCGCTAGTGAGCACGATTGTGTGCCTCATACTGGCTTTTCCTATGGCGCTCATCCTGCGCGGGAGCAGGTTCGGTAAGCAGGGCTTTATGATTTTCGTGTTCATCCTGCCGATGTGGATGAACTTCCTGCTCAGAACGATGGCCTGGCAGGTGTTGCTCGAGAGACAGGGTGTAATCAACTCACTGCTCGCATCGATCGGCCTTCCCAGGCAGGAGATGATGGGCACTCCGGGGGCGGTAGTGCTCGGCATGGTATATGACTTCCTGCCGTTCATGGTGCTTCCTATATACAATGTCGTGTCCAAGATAGATAACCGTCTTATCGAAGCGGCATACGACCTCGGGGCCGGTAAATTCTATGTATTCAGAAAGATTATCTTCCCTCTCAGTATTCCGGGAATCGCAAGCGGTGTGACGATGGTGTTTATCCCGGCCCTCACTACATTTGTTATCTCTAACATGCTGGGTGGAGGTAAGGTCAACCTGATAGGCAACATCATCGAGCAGGAATTCACAGTTAATTCCAACTGGTATCTCGGATCTGGGCTGTCGCTCATAATGATGGTATTTATCATCGTAAGCATGCTTGCAGTTCAGAAGTTTAGCGACGAAGAGGGGGGCAACATGATATGAAGAAGTTTTGTGGCAACATGTATTTGGTAATCATAATGCTGTTCCTGTATCTCCCCATCCTGACGCTGATTCTGCTCTCGTTCAATGAGAGCAAATCGATGGCGGTATTCACGAGGTTCTCGCTCAAGTGGTATAAGGAGATGTTTCACAGCCGCCTAATTCTGGGAGCTATTGTAAATACCTTTTCAATAGCCATACTTGCAGCGATGATAGCTACTGTGATCGGCACCTTGGCTGTAATCGGCATAGAGTCCCTAAGGCGTAGGACGGAGAATGTACTGCTGGCAGTTAACAACATTCCGATGCTCAACGCAGATATTGTAACCGGCATATCGCTGATGCTGTCCTTCCTTCTCTTTGGAATATCGCTGGGGTATATGACGATACTGTTCTCTCATGTAACATTCTGCATTCCTTATGTAATCCTGTCCGTGAGACCGAGGATGAACAAGAAGACGGACACACTTTTTGAAGCGGCGCTCGACCTGGGGGCTTCCAGAGGGTATGCGTTTAGAAAGGTTGTACTTCCCGAACTGATGCCGGGAATATTGTCAGGCTCGCTGTTGTCATTTACAATGTCGGTCGATGATTTTGTGGTTACGCATTTCACCAGAGGTGCGGGTATTAACACCATCTCGACACTCATCTACAGTGAGGTCAAGATTGGGATCAGACCATCACTGTACGCGCTGTCTACGATTATTTTCGTTATCGCCTTGGTTGCGCTGCTGATAGTCAACTTCAACAGAGATAAGGAGCCAAAGAGGGCATGAAGAAGAAATTAATACTGGGTTCGGTGCTCGTGCTGCTGATGGCTATTCTGACGGGATGCCGCAGCGGCGAGAATGGAGAAGTGTATGTATATAGCTACGGAGATTATTATGACCCTGAGATTATCGCTGATTTTGAAGCGGACACCGGCATAAGGGTCATTCAGGACACCTATGATACGGCGGAGGAGATGTATCCTGTCATCAAGAACGGGTCGGCAGACTACGACGTTGTATGTACATCCGATTATATGGTTGGCAGGATGATGGACGAAGGACTGCTGCTCAAGCTGGACAAGAGGAACATCAGGAATCTCAAGAATATGGATTCTAAATACATGAAAATGGCGGAGGCATTTGATCCGGGCAACCGGTATTCGGTGCCGCACGTTGTGGGTGTGCAGGGAATACTGTATAACAAAAAAAAGACCGGCGGAAAAAAGATCGACTCCTGGAATGCTCTCTGGGATTCTACATACGCCAATAATATAGTCATGCAGGACAGCGTTCGCGATGCGTTTGCAATCTCGCTGATGCGACTTGGATATTCACCTAATTCAACCAATCCTAAGGAGATAGAAGCGGCCAAGAATGCGCTTAAGGAGCAGAAGCCGCTCGTATACAAATACGCAAATGACTCGGCTCGTGACCTGCTGGCTGACGGCTCGGCGACAATTGGAGTAGTGTGGAACGGCGAGTATCAGTATACGCACGACCTCAACAAGGACGTGGAGTTCGTAGTCCCCAAGGAAGGGGCAGAGTTCTTTATCGATTCGTGGATCATTCCTAAGACTTCCAAGAACAAGAAGAATGCCGAGAAATTCATCAACTACATGTGCAGAGCCAGCGTAGCGAAGAGGAACTTCGACTATCTGTATTACACCATGCCTAACGCGGCAGCAATCAGGAAGATTCCTTCAAAATACGTGTCGAATCCTGCCATGTTCCCAACCCGGGACATTATTGACAGATGTACGCTTCTGACCAAGCTTGACCCGGAAACGACCAAGCTATATAGTGACAGCTGGAAGGAAGTTAAATCGAGCAAGAACTAGGTGCCACGGAGGCGGTTATGAACGATAGACAGATTAAGGCTTTTCTTGAAGCAGCCAGGCTTCTCAATTTTACCAAGGCGGCGGAAAAGCTATATGTTCCTCAATCTCAGGTATCCAGAGCGATTGCAGCGCTTGAGAAGGAGCTGGGGACGGTGTTGTTTGAAAGGGAGAACTCCAGAAGCATAACACTGTCGCCTGCCGGGGAGAAATACTTCAGCCTGTTCAGCAGATTTGAGACGGAACTCGGCAGGACAAGGGAGTCGCTGCGCGAAGAAACTCATGAGCTGAGGCTGGGATACAATATAGGCTGGAATATTTCAGGCTTCCTGCCGGAGGTTGTTACGCGCTGCAGGCGGATCTACGATGATTTTTCGGTCAGGATAGAGTGCCTCAGCTTCGATAACCTGATGCAGAAATTGCAGTCAGGACAGCTGGATGCTGTTATCTCGCTGGAGGATTATATGAAGGCAACTTCCGACGTAGAGTACGAGGTGGTGACTGATGTAAATCGCACTATCGTTTATTCCGAGAGACTTTTCGGCGTCTTGGTAGACAGCCCCGAGGAGATGAAGGGTGTGACCATGTTCGTCGCAGAGGATTCGAGGCTGCGCGAGATTATATCATCAATCGGATTCAATCTGCGACCGTTCAACTTTATCCCCGACATAGAGGTGGTTCCCAACATCGAGACTATGTTTGCCAATGTCCAGAACGGCAGAGGCGTTATATTGGCTGACGATTGGGTGGATATATCCGGTGGCCCGGACATACACTCTGTGAGCATCAATGCCCGTTCAAATATCGCCATTGCGTGGCACGAGGGAGAACCGCCTAGAGAGGTGAAGCTGTTTGCGGATGAGCTTAGAAAGTATTTCGCAGACGATACGTTGCCGGCAGTCGAGAAATAACAAAATTAGAAACAAAAATGGACATCCATGCAGAAACTGCATGAATGTCCATTCGTTTTTGGCAGGTTCTAATATAGTCCAATTGATGATATCGTATAGATACATCAATTGAAAGCATATGAGGCTTATATATAACACTAACAGGGGGGTAAAATGTCTAGAAGAGAACAGATGCTGTTCAAGAACACGGAGTTCATAGGATACTCTGATTTGAACAAAAAACCGGGCTTCCAGATGGGAATGCACCGTACTAAGGATGGCAGATATTATTTGTATACTGCATGCTTCCGTGATAACGGATTTAATATCGTCGATGTGACAGATCCGGCAAATCCGACAGCTAAGTGGGTAGAGGGCGACTGGATTGGTGAGGTTCACGATGGGCAGAGCCTTGCCAAGCTGCAGGTGGCAGACGGCAAGCTTCTCGCTTGCTATGGCGGCACGATGAGGGTGCTGCACGGTACTCACGATCAACCGTTCTGGGGCGGATTTAAGCTCTATGATATCGAGAGCGATCCACTTAACCCTAAGTTCCTCGGACAGTTCGAGTGTGAGGATGGTCCGGGAGTGCACAGAAGCTTCTATAACGGCGGCGACTACGCTTATATCATGGGCAGCAAGCGCAACTACACGGGATACATTCTGAGAATCGTTGATATTTCAGATCCGACTAACCCAACTGAGGTTGGCAGCTGGTGGGCTGATGGCCAGTATTTGGGCAACAAGAAGGCTTCCGATATTCCGGAGGTTGGTACAGAGCCGTTCATGAAGCTGCCTAACGGCCACGCAATCACAGTTAAGGACGACGTAGTATATGCAGCATTCCCTAACGTTGGATTCTGCATGATTGACGTACACGACAAGACCAGACCCAGACTTCTGGGCAATGTGCCTCTCAACCCGCCATTTGGTAACGGTCAGGCAGGCGCAGCTGTTCACACAGCAATGCCTTTAGGTGATAAGCCCTTTGCTGTAGTAACTACGGAGGGTGAGAGAACATGGTACTTTGACAACAACAGAGAAGAAGGCATGTTCCACAAGATCACCAGCCAGCCCATGAACATCATCGGTATGGTTGAGACTTCCGATAAGGAGAATCCGGCACTTATCTCGGTATTCCCTTATCCGGAGGTACCGGCGGAGTACAAGAAGTGCCACGGTGAGAACTTCAACATCATCGATGGCCAGAGAGTGGTATTCGGTCCACACAACATGTTCGACCTATTCGGGCAGGACTGCCTGGAGCAGAGAGACGACAGAGTCTACAACTGTCACTTCCAGGCCGGACTTCGCATCTACGATGTGTCGGATCCGTTCATACCTAAGGAAATCGCTTACTTCATGCCACCGGATCCGGAAGGCACATGGTTCGATATTGAGGACGGGACCCTGTTCCCGGGACCACACGTTGGTCATGCTGAGGACTGTGTAGTAGATGACAGAGGCTATATCTATGTCGATACTTATCAGGACGGACTTTACATCGTTCGTTGCACAGTTTAATTATGAACAGCTTGGAAACGCACACATAGCACATAAATAATTAGCTTGCTAAAAAATGGCATCACCCGTACAATTACCGGATGGTGCCATTTTGCGTATTAACCGCGGACTCTTCGACTACGTACAATTTCTAGTTTAGAGGAAGGCCCTTGAATCGCTTCACGAAAAAAACATATTACACTCATGTTTTGATGTTGACACCGGGGGAGGTCGATAGTACACTATGTGTAGTGATTAGCACTCCGGATTGATGAGTGCTAACAAAATCCAGGTAAGGAGGAAATACAATGGAAATAGGTGAGAGAAAGCTTCAGATCCTCCAGGCAATTATCACAGACTACGTTAAGAACGCAGAGCCGGTCGGTTCTCGTTCGCTTGCTAAGAGATATGGATTAGGTGTCAGCCCGGCGACTATCAGAAATGAAATGGCTGACCTTGAAGAGCTCGGATATCTGACACACCCGCATACCTCGGCAGGGCGTGTGCCTTCTGATAAGGCATATAGACTATATGTAAATAGCCTTATGAGCAAGCACGATCTCTCGCCGGAGGAAAAGCAGATAATCAACGAGCGCATGCAAGTTAGCGTCGCAGAGTTCAACCAGACGTTACAGCACGCAGCAGAGCTGCTTTCAGATATAACGAAGCTTGCATCATTTGCGATGACGCCTTCGGCTAATTACGACACGCTCAAGTTCATCAGACTCGTGCCGGTCGATGAATACACAATCGTGTTGATGATTGTATCCGATGCCGGCAATGTCACGAACACCACACTCAAGGTGGATGTGTCATATACGCCGGAGTCGCTGGAGATACTCAGCAAATCGATGACATATAACTATAAGGGCAACACCATAGATGAGGCTCTCAAGAAATCAATCATTGCAGATTTCAATTCTGATCTCGAGGCTATGAGCCCTTTGGCAAACACGGTTATGCCAAACTTCATGAAGACGCTCGAAGATATGCTCAACGTCAATCTGTACATGGAGGGATTGACCAACATATTTAACATTCCCGAGTACAGCAGCATCGATAAGGCCAAGGCATTCATCGAGCTTGTCAGCAGGAAGGATGAATTTGCAAGAGATATGCTCGAGCGTGAGGATGGTGTAATCGTAACCATCGGTGATGAAAATATCGATTCATCGATGAAGGATTGCTCGCTGGTCACCGCGACATATCACGTGGATGGCAAGCTGATAGGCAAGATTGGAGTAATCGGACCAACCAGGATGAACTATAGCGAGGTTACTTCCATAATGGAATACCTTACGGAGAACCTCAGCAAATCGTTCTTGCTAAACGATGGAAAGGAACACAAGAATGACTGAAGAGAACAAGAAGGATAATATTAATGAGGATGGTGATAGGACAGCTGATAAGCAGGTAGAAGCTGCGGAGAGCCGGAAAGAGAATTCTTCGAATGCTCAGCGAACAGGCTCAGATGCGAAGCCGGCAGATGCAGAAGTCAAGACCGAAGCCGAGGTAGATGGCAAGACAGAGCCTCAGGATGCTGACAAAGCTGATAACGAAGCGAAGGATGTGCCTGACAGCGAAGCCGAGGGCGATGGTACGTCTGATCAGACTCAGAGGTCGGAGAATGAAACCGATAAGCCTGAAGAGGATGGCGATTCCAGGTATCTGAGGCTTATGGCAGAGTTCCGGAACTACAAGAAGCGTGTCGCCAAGGAAAAGGCGGATATCCACGCGTATGCAAATGAAAAGCTCGTCGTTGAACTGCTGGGCGTGCTCGACAACTTCGAGAGAGCGTTGGCGAGTGATCCTGCGGCGGATGCAGAGGGATACGCTCAAGGCATGAGGCTTATTTTCGATCAGTTGCTAAGCGCTCTGAGCGAAGCGGGGCTCGAGGAGCTGCGAGCGCTCGGTGAGGAATTTGACCCTAAGATTCACAATGCGGTTATGACGGCCGACGATGAGGAATACGACAGCAACAAGGTGTGCAATGTGCTGCAGAAGGGCTATAGTCTTAACGGCAAGGTCATCAGACCGACAATGGTAACTGTTGCGAAATAGTGACAAAATCGCGGGGAACCGCGTTTGTATATAAATAATTTAGTAAATAATGGATTTCGGATACGAAAGGAAGGAAATAAACAATGAGTAAGGTTATTGGAATTGATTTGGGAACTACGAACAGCTGCGTGTCTGTTCTGGAAGGCGGAGAACCTGTTGTAATCGCTAATGCAGAGGGTGCAAGAACTACACCGTCCGTCGTAGCATTCACTAAGAATGGTGAGAGACTTGTCGGAGAGACGGCTAAGAGACAGGCAATCACAAACCCGGATAGAACGATTGCTTCTATCAAGAGACACATGGGAGAGAGCTATACTGTAGAGATTGATGGAAAGAGCTATACTCCACAGGACATCTCTGCTATGATTCTCGGTAAGCTCAAGTCTGACGCTGAGGCATATCTGGGGGAAAAGGTTTCAGAGGCTGTCATCACGGTTCCGGCATATTTCTCAGATGCTCAGAAGCAGGCTACTAAGGATGCCGGTAAGATTGCCGGTCTGGACGTTAAGAGAATTATCAACGAGCCAACTGCTGCATCGCTTGCTTATGGACTGGATAAGGCGGATGGAGCACAGAAGATTCTTGTCTACGACCTTGGCGGCGGTACATTCGATGTGTCTGTGCTAGAGCTTGGGGATGGAGTATTTGAGGTGCTTGCTACAAACGGTGATACACACCTTGGCGGTGATGATTTTGATAATGCCGTTCTGGACTTCCTGGCAGATTCGTTCAAGTCTGAGCACGGAGTTGACCTCAGAAAGGACAACATGGCTCTGCAGAGACTTAAGGAAGCTGCGGAGAAGGCCAAGAAGGAGCTGTCAAGTGCACAGAGCACTAAGATCAATCTGCCATTTATCACTGTAACTGATGAGGGTCCGCTCCATATGGACATGGATCTTACAAGAGCCAGATTTGATCAGCTCACAAGCGGACTGGTTGAGAGAAGTATCGAGCCTATGAAAAAGGCTATGGCAGATGCGGGTGTTACAAATTCAGACATCGCTAAGGTCATCCTAGTCGGCGGTTCGACACGTATTCCTGCAGTTCAGGCAGCTGTTCAGAAGGTAACAGGTAAGGAGCCGTTCAAGGGTATCAACCCGGATGAGTGCGTAGCAATCGGAGCTTCTATCCAGGCAGGCGTACTCACAGGTGAGGTCAATGACGTTCTGCTGCTTGATGTTACTCCACTGTCGCTGTCTATCGAGACGCTCGGTGGTGTTGCAACTAAGCTAATCGAGAGAAATACAACTATTCCAACCAAGAAGAGTCAGATATTCTCAACAGCAGCAGACAATCAGACAGCGGTGGATGTGCACGTAATGCAGGGTGAGAGAGAGATGGCAGCCGACAATATCACACTTGGTAGATTCCAGCTCACGGGCATTGCTCCTGCTCCTCGCGGAATCCCACAGATCGAGGTTACATTTGACATCGATGCTAACGGTATCGTAAATGTAAGCGCTAAGGATCTTGGTACGGGTAAGGAGCAGCAGATTACAATTACATCCTCAACAAAGCTTTCTGAGGACGAGATTAATGCTAAGATCAAGGAAGCTGAGCAATATGCCGAGGAGGATAAGAAGAGAAAGGAAGAGGTCGAGGTTAAGAACCAAGCTGAAGGAATTCTCTTCGAGACTGAAAAGCAGATGAACGAGCTCGGTGACAAGGTAACTGCTGACGAGAAGTCTAAGGTTGACGCAGCTAGAGAGGATCTCAAGAAGGCTGTAGAGGCTAACGACGTTGAAGACATTAAGGCTAAGAGCGAAGCGCTGACACAGGCGTTCTATCCGATTTCAAGCAGAATTTATCAGGAAGCACAAGCTCAGACAGGTGCTGCCGGTGATGGCGCAGACGCAGGTGCACAGGCTCAGTCAGGAGCACAGAGTGCAGGTCCGGGCGGAAACACTGTAGACGCTGATTATGAGGTTGTAGACGAAGATAAGTAGTGTCTGAATACTTAACAGATGGTTACTGCCGGCACAGCGTGCCGGCAGTTCACTGATTATATAAATTATCGTTGGAAGGAAATAATATGGCTGATAAGAGAGATTATTACGAGGTGCTGGGCATCCGGAAAGGAGCTTCCGAAGCCGAGATAAAGAAGGCTTATCGCAAGATGGCTATGAAATACCATCCGGATAAGAATCCCGGCGACAAGGAAGCCGAAGAAAAATTCAAGGAAGCCAATGAGGCCTATGCTGTATTGTCGGATCCTGATAAGAAGAGCAAATATGATAGATTCGGTCATGCCGGAGTAGATCCTAATGCAGGCTTTGAAGGTGGCGGAGCCGGTTTTGGCGGTTTCGGCGGCTTTGAAGATATCTTCGATATGTTTGGCGGCGGCTTTGGTGGCTTCGGAGGACGCAGTGCAAGGCGAAACGGTCCTCGAAAGGGCAGTGACCTGCAGAAATCGATTACGATCGAATTTACTGAGGCGATATTTGGCTGTCGTAAGGAAATTAGACTCACTAAGGACGTTAAGTGCAAGAAGTGTAACGGAGAGGGAACGGCTCCGGGTACGGGCAAGCACACATGTGAGAAGTGCGGTGGAACCGGCCAGGTGTCACATGTATCGCAGACTCCGTTTGGAACATTCCAGAATGTGACGACTTGTGATGCGTGCGGTGGAACCGGTCAGGTTATCGATACACCGTGCCCTGACTGCCACGGCAAGGGTTCGGTGAGAAAGACCGTTACGCTCAAGATTGACATTCCGGCGGGTGTCGACAGCGACAGCATCATCCCGATTCGGGGCGAGGGTGAGCCGGGAGTTAACGGTGGCCCATTTGGCGACCTGTACATAGTGATAAATGTAAAGCCACACAAGGTATACAAGAGACGTGGCGACGACCTGTACCTGACAATGCCTATTACCTACGACCAGGCGGTGCTCGGCGACAAGGTCAAGGTGCCGGGTTTCAACGAGACGTATTCGTATACGCTTGCACCCGGAACACAGACCGGATCGAATTTTAGGCTCAAAGGCAAGGGTGTCAAAAATCCTAGAACCGGCAGATATGGAGACCTGTATGTCAAGGTGAATATTGAGGTTCCAACTAAGCTGAGCGCTAAGGAGAAGAAGGCAATCAAGAATATGGCTGAGGAGTTCACGCCGGATGCATATCCTCGTAAAAAAGAATTTGACAACCTGAAGCTGGGCAGCTAGTGAGTTGAGCTTGGGTAGAGGTAACGTTTAAGTTATAGGCCGAGATGTGTTGCTAAAAATAAGCCACAGGACAACAACAGCTGGTAAAAGTCGCTGTGAACGTTGAAATTTTCAATGGGTACAGCGGCTGTATCTTTTTTGAAGGAAGATATAGGGTGGATAAAATGTGAGCCGGAAGCATGCCGATATGCTCCCGGCTCATTAAGTTATTCATCAAATGTGTTTGATTAATAGATCGTCATTACTTGCGATTCAAACTGATTTGGCCGTAACGATATAAGGCTACCATGGCGTTGACAGCTTGTTCGGCAGTTGCATAAGCAGGGATACCATGATCTCTGAGCTTAAGTATGGCCTCCTGGCACTCGTTACCGCCTTGGCACTCCATGATAAACGGTTTGCCCAGGTGACGGTAGGTATCGTGTATGCGTATAACCACATCGGTAACTGCATCCACATCGGTAACTGCGGTAGGGCAGATAGACCCTATAATGCCGTGTACGTTAGGATCGCGTATTGCCTGTATGAAAGCTCCTTTGTACTGAATCGGTGAAGCGGTTCCGGAGATATCAACAGGGTTGAGTGGAGAACCGAACATAGGCATGTATGCACGAATTCGGTCAGAGAGACTAGGAGAAATTTCGTGCAACTCATGCATTGGCATACCCCTGCGCTCGAAATGGTCACAGCTGAGCAGTCCCGAGCCTCCGCCATTGGTAATCATTACGATATTGTCCCCCTTTGCAGGTGGCTGCATGCCGAGAGCCATAGATATGTCGAGAAATTCTTCCCATGTTGTGGCACGAATTGCGCCTGCCTCTTTAAATACTTCGTCATAGAATTCGTCCGAAGTCCCGGCATTTTCGGATGCAGTATGTGCAAACGCCGCTTTTTCACCAATTTTTGAACCGCCGACCTTTATGGTGACTATCGGTTTATTAACACCGCGGCACGCTTCTATAAAGGCGTCCGGACTGTCCAGGCCTTCAATGTATACAGCGAGGCACTTTGTATCTTTATCTCGTCCGGCATATGCGATGAATTCACAGAAATCCACATCCGCCTTATTACCAAGGCCAACAAAGAAGCTCATGCCATAGTGATCTTTTTGAGATGACCCGAGGGCAGCCAGCAGATTGGCACCTGACTGCGATATCATAGCTACAGGTCCCTTGATAGGCAGGTACGGAATGAAGCCACAGTTAAAATCAAGATACGGGCTTCCCATTCCCACCAGGTTCGGACCGATCAGCGGCAATTTGTTGTCACGGCAGTACTGTGTCAATTCATCCTGTAAAGCACCGCGGCCAATCTCCTTGAATGCGCTTGTAGCGATAACGACAATTTTGACCTTTTTGGCGACACAGTCCTCCAACACGGACTTTACGATGTGCGCCGGAACGGCAAGGAACGCCAAATCAACATCTTCGGGAATGTCTTTTACGGTCGGATAAGCTTTGAGACCGTTCACTTGATCGGCGCGCGGGTTAACGGGATAGATCTCACCTTTGTACCCCCATAGCTTCAGACCGTCTACAACCTTGTAGCCTACCTTTGTTGAATAGCGGCTGGCACCGACTACCGCGATAGATTTTGGATTTAATGCATACTGAAGATTATCTATTACATAATCGCGAGGATGTTTTACAATCATCTTATTTCACCTCCTCAGGATCTGTGGAGAAGCGGCATTTCGGAGAGCCGGTCTCCAAACGATTTTGAAGAAAGTCGTCCGTCATTACGCACTCCTCCCAGTACCCGTTTTCATCATCCAACCGTGCAACCCAGCGCCTGAACTGGCGTTTGGAATTAGCAACCTTTACTTCTTCAATCTCTGCGTATTTTTCGAGCTTTTCGCGAATTGCATCGATATCATTGAGCTCAGTGAAGGCGCTTAGCAGGCAGTCATAAAATGAATCTCCAAATTGGAAGATATCGACAAATTCCGACTGTGCAGTGAATTCTTCAATCAGCTCTGCCTTTCTGTAGCTTGGAACGTTCTGAAACATGCGAACGAGGTACATCTGCATCGACAGTCCGAGCCTGCGGTAGTTGAAATATATCATAGGAAGCATAAACTTACGTTCATCTACACAGGTTATGATATCCTTCTTCATCTGGTCTCCGTCAAGTCCGGAAAGCTCTTCCAGTTTCTTGAAATTAAACATGTCTGCAATGGATGGAGTGGAGTTAAGGGCGTCAACAATTGCAAGATCCGTCTTGTCAATCTTATGCTGAACCTTAAGGAACTTCTTTCGCTGTTCTTCTCCGAATACGAATTTCCTGAATTGGTCAGACGGTACATCCCACTGATTAACCATCGATTCGCGTACATCAGCACGAATCGGGCAGAGATGGACGTACTCGACCTCAGGACGGTCCTTCCATGGAGCTATGACATCTGCCAGCAGGTTGTCGATCACGCGCATGTGATTGCCGTTAAAGAAATCGAAATCGCCTTCCGTCATATATCCGGTGCATATGTCGTCCTTGTTCTGATACCACTTCGCAAACTCGCTCTTGATGGCCGGATCGGTTCCGTCTTTCAGCTTGACAACCCAGTAATAGAGACCCCAACCGTAAACACTTACATTCGGGTTCATGACGAACATAATCAGGTGCTCATCATACATTCTTTTCAGGCGCTTTTTAATATCTTCTTTTTTTGCACCTGTCTTCTCAGCAATGTAGTCAAGATTCCAAACATCAGGATAAATCTGATAGAACGATTTGACTACGTTGTAGGCAGCAACCTCTGTTGCATCCAGGCCAAAGGTTCCCGGCTCGAGGAAGCCGTACCCGCGCGGAGGAAAACAATTCCTGTGCATCCACGCTTGCTGTTGGTCAGTGCCAAGTATGTACTTTTTTTCACTCATGAATACCAACCTCCTAATCCTTTACAACTAATCAGTTACAACATACAACAAGGAGAAATATATAATCTCTTCCCTGTGTTACTATTTTATCATATAAGAAATAAAACTTAAATGGTCTAGTTATTTATATTTAAAATATGATTGTCGTCAGTAATTTTGACTGCCAATATTTAATTTTATTAATGAATTGAAATTCGCATAGTTTCGATGTGCTTTAATCCTTTGACAGTAAGGTGATCGAATTATTGTCAATTAGAAAAGACATCAAGCACTAATACTGATGTCTCTTGCTATGTTACGTTATTTACGCGGTTTATATACGCAGGTTATAAAATGAAAAGATGCATTTATACTACCTTTTAAGTGCGGTATCAAGGACATCTTTTATATGTTCCTTGCATTCATCATAGCTCTCGAATAGGTAAGCTTCATACAGCTTCTCGTTTCCGATGAACATTGAAGGAGTTGCGTAGTAATCATAGTTGGCAATAATTTCCGGGTGTGCGCCTTCTTCAATCCATTCAATTTCAACCTTGCCGTAGTCAGGATTCTCTGCGATTAGATCTGCGAGAGCTTTTTTGCCCTGAACACAGTATGGGCATCCTGCGAGTTCAAATGCTGTTATCTTCTTCATGGTATTCTCCTTTACTCCAGTACCAGCGATACAGGGCAGTGATCGCTTCCGTATACGTCGGTCAAGATCGCAGCTTCCTTGATCTTGGTTTCCAGTCTGTTAGAAACTATGAAGTAGTCGATGCGCCAGCCTGCGTTATTGGCTCTGGCGTTGAATCTGTATGACCACCAGGAATACACGCCGGGAGTATCAGGGTGAAGATGTCTATATGTATCGGTAAATCCTGCTCCCAGCAGCTCTGTCATCTTGCTGCGCTCTTCGTCGGAGAAGCCTGCATTACCGCGGTTCGACTTTGGATTCTTGAGGTCGATTTCCTCATGTGCAACATTGAGATCGCCGCAGTAAACGACGGGCTTGACCTTGTCAAGCTTAGACATATATGCTCTGAGGTCATCCTCGTATTCCATCCTGTAATCGATTCGCTTTAACTCATCCTGTGAATTAGGTACGTACGCGCAGATGAGATAGAAGTCGTCATACTCCAGCGTTATAACACGTCCTTCGTCGTTGTGCTTGCCCTCAATTCCGTATGCGACCCTGAGAGGCGCTTCCTTTGCAAAAATAGCAGTTCCTGAGTACCCCTTTTTATCCGCATAGCTGTAATATTCGTGGTATCCCTCAGGGTGAAAATCCGCCTGACCTTCCTGCATCTTGGTTTCCTGCAAACAGAAAAAGTCTGCATCCAGATCCTTGAACACATCCTCAAAGCCCTTCTTGAGCACGGCGCGGAAGCCGTTTACGTTCCATGATATAAATTTCATATTTGCCCTCCTATAGGATTCCTTTAATCTTAAAGCTCGTCATGACAGCATCCTTGTATTTGCCTATACCGCTAACTATAGCATATCCGGTACCCGGTGATGTATTTTTGATGTAAGAAACCCTATAATCTCTGCCCTGGCGAAGCTGCGTTCCGCTATCGTATACATTAATACCCGGGCGGGCTGCGAAGCCGAGGTATCTGGAACTATGATGCTTTAGTTGCACATTGCATTCGCTGATTGATTTCCTGTCGGTACCGACTGCCGCGAGGGAGTGATATGGACGATCAGGATTGATGTACATGAAGTTCAGATCAACATTCTTGTCGATGCCGGGAACCCTGGCTTTGTCGGTGCTCTGCCACATCATGTATGCGCCGCGGTAGGTCGCGTGAGTATTGTATTGTGCCAGCCATATATTTGTGTTTTGCGATAATTCGTAACCGCCGGCGTAGTGCATCAGGAAATCATAGTTACCATATATCATCGTCTCGTGTCCGCGAGCCCAGCCTCTACGGCAAAATGCCATCGCATTTCGGTTGAGATCCGCGGTTCTGAGACCGCCTGACCTAATTGTGTTTTCAAGCCTTCCTCCGTTATACAGCTCGTAGTCCATGACGAGAGGTAAATCCACACGATATTTGTCTGCTAAATTTGCCAGATAGTCTGCCTCTGCAGCAGCTTCATCGCTGTTAAGGGCTTGCGAATAGATGTATAAGCCAATCATCAGACCTGCATCATCGGCACCTTTGATATTCTTTTCAAACTTGGCATCCTTGTGTAGATTGCCCTTGGATGCATCCCTGAATCCGGCTCGTATGTACACATAGTCGACACCGGATTTCTTGACCTTGCGCCAATCGATGTTGTCGCCCTGAGCATACGAAACATCTATTCCTGTGGATATAACGTACCCGTTAAATCTGGCATCGTGCTTAAAATTGCCGTATTCAATTGGCGCAGTGCGCAGCGCATGCAGCCGGACGAGCGTCAATATGGTTAATAGTCCAATTACAGATAAGACTGCCTTGAGTTTGTTTTGTTTGAGCTTTTGTGCGGCCTTGCGTTTGAACTTTCGGAGCTTGCGATTCCACCGTTTCTTGAGTCTGTTTTTTATATTTGCAGATGAAGACTTCGAGCGATTGTTTGATTTTCGATGCGTTCTGTTTGTTCTGCTTCGAGTTCCGTTTCTATTCATTATGTGATTCCTCATTTGATTCCTCAAGATTATCGGAGCTCTCGGACGTCTCCGTTTTAACACGTTCCTTGATGCTGATTTCGCCATCTACCCCGATGTCGTTACCCAGTACGTGAGCAAATTTGATTGATGATTGACCGAATTTGTCGCGGATCTGATCCAGCGCCTTGGCGATGCTCTCGTCCTTTTCATTCTGATGGTTTTCCTCGGTTGATGCGCCAATTGTAAATATTGTCAGTTGTCCGGCATCCGGCAAATCTGTTAGATCGATAGCAGTTACGGTTAACAGCCTGATAGGTCTGTCGATGTACCTGAGCTCCTTGATTAGATCCAGTGCGGCTCTTCTAAATGCAGCCGGACTGCTGACGGGTTTAGGTAGTCGTTTCTGCCTCGATAATCGCTTAAATTCGGGGGTTGTGACCTCTATCCTGACCCCGCGAGCCCACTTGGAATGGCGTCTGAGCCTTGTGCTGACCATGTCGGTAAGCTCGGTGAGTGCGATGCCTATATCATCCGGCCCCTGCAGATTGCGGCGAAAAGTCATACCGTGACCTACGGATTTGATATCCTCTCGTCTGTCGTAGGCGAGAACAGGCTCATCGTCCAGGCCGTTGGCATATCTGTACAGGTTGTCGCCATGAACACCAAAGATATTAGCCAGCAGCAGCCTGTCCGCATGAGCCAGATCTCCAATAGTGCGTATGCCCAGACCATCCAGCTTGGCTGCAGTGGCCCGCCCAACCATGAACATCTCCGAGACCGACATCGGCCACAGCAGCCTCTTGAAATTCTGACGCGAAATAACCGTAGTGGCATCCGGCTTCTTATAGTCGCTGCCCATCTTGGCAAATATCTTGTTGAAGGAGACACCGGCTGATAGCGTCAGCCCCAGCTCGCGCTTGACGCGCTCCCTGATGCTGTCCGCAATCAGCTTGGCGTCTCCCATAATCATTTCGCTCGCAGTGACGTCGAGCCACGACTCATCAACGCTAAATGGCTCGACCAGATCCGTATACTCCAGATAAATTGAGTTGAGTATGCGGCTGTATTCACGATATTTCTCATGATGAGGCGGGAGAGTGATAAGGTCAGGGCATTTGCGCCTTGCGGATTGTACAGTCTCGGCTGTGACAATACCGAACCTCTTGGCAGCTTCGTTCTTGGCGAGGATGATTCCGTGCCTGCTGCCGGGATCTCCTGCAACAGCGACCGGCTTGTCCTTTAGAGCCGGTCTGGAGAGCAGCTCGACAGACGCATAGAAGCTGTTCATGTCACAATGTAGTATTCTTCTATCCCGGCTCATGCTGACCTCCTTGTATAGATACATCTATTATAGACGATTAGCACCGCCGATGCGAACGGATGTTTCAAATATAACATTCATGCAAGAAAAATACGAGCTCATGGGAGCTCGCAAAGATTTGTAAATTTATGGCTTCTATGTATTCAAGGTGAGAGCTTAGTGGAATCCGATTCCGGCGATAAGTGTTCCGATTCTGAGTGCAAACAGGGCAAATGAAATCCACATAACAGGTGAGATCTCCCTGATCTTGCCGCCTATGACCTTGAGAATTACCCATGAAATCATTCCGAACATGATTCCGTTTGCAATGGAATATGTAAAAGGCATGAACGTGATAGCACAGAACGCAGAAGCTATATCCGCGATATCTGCGTCGAAGTCGATGTTCTTGATTGAAGATACCATCAGCAGTCCCACGTACATGAGTGCCGGAGTTGTCGCAAAGCCGGGGATTGCCAGGAATACCGGAGAGAAGAACAGTGCGACTATAAACATTACGGCGGATGTTACAGCTGTGAGACCTGTTCTGCCACCGGCAGCTACACCGGCACTCGACTCAACGTAAGAGGTTACAGTCGAAGTTCCCACGAATGCACCGAATATTGTTCCGAATGCGTCAGCGAGCAGCGCACCCCTGGCGCGAGGAAGGTTTCCGTTCTCATCGAGGAGATTACCTTTAGAAGCTACTCCGATAAGAGTTCCGACAGTATCGAACAGGTCGACGAAAAGGAACGAGAATGTGATAACAAGGAAGTTAATCAGATTTTTGGAAATCCAACCGAAATCAAACTGTGCGAAATGCGGTGCTGACGGAAGGCTGAAAATCTTGCCGGGAATCAGCGAGAATGCGCCGGCAGCCGGATCCACATGATACCATCCTGTCTTCTCAGCGATGATTCCGAGAATCCACGTTATGATGATACCCCAGAGCACCGCACCCGGAACATTCTTGCGAACCATTGCGCAGATGCAGAGAAAGCCTACAATAGCGAGTACAAACTGCGGGGAACCAACCATTCCCAGGTCGACAAGAGTCGATTCACTTGCAATTACGATACCGGCACCCTTTAGTCCAACGAGAACGATGAACAGACCGATACCGGCAGTGATACCGTATTTCAGATTGGAAGGAACCTCATTGACGAGCTTCTCGCGGAAGCTTGTGAGTGAGAGAAGTACGAATACGATACCTTCTACCAGAACTGCAACAAGAGCAATCTTCCAAGGGTCGTTGATGCCTGCCTTAGTCATAGGTATACATACGGAATATGCGAAATATGCGTTGAGTCCCATTCCGGAAGCCAGAGCAACAGGGTAGTTAGCAAAGAAAGCCATGAACAGTGTAGCTACTGTAGCTGAAATTGCGGTAGCGGTGAATACTGCGCCGCCATCCATTCCTGCAGCTGACAGAATGTTAGGGTTTACTGCCAGTATGTATACCATCGATAGGAACGTGGTAATTCCGGCAATGACCTCGGTACTTGTGGTGGTACCGTGTTCTTTAAGTTTAAAAAACTTTTCCATAAGATAGCTCCTTCTCAAAAATTGTTATTTCTTGTAGTTGCCCGAACGGAGTTACGTATTTTCAGTTCGTGATGAAATAATTATAAGAGCCATAAAGACTGACTTCAACAAATCTTCACGTAAAATGGTGTTCAAAATAAGTTCAAGATTATTAAAGTGCAAAATTTCCGAACTATATGCCGCAGCTACCATCCAAATGTTCAAGTCAACTTGCGGATTGTGCCATAATACCATTATTTGCAAACCTAAATACCCTAATTTCGCCGGAGTGATGCCCTCAAGATTGTTGTCATGATACTATGATTTATAAACGGACAAAAAGAGAATATAATAATAAAGTGCAGTATAATACAGCGTGACATACAATGGTATCGGCATATAGGCGCATGTCGTTCGCATGGTGTCTGTAAGCCGGACGATAACAAGTTGACAGTTTCAGCCGCATATTGAAGCTGTCAACCATATGGTGGGGCTGTATGAACACATATATACACATATATAATCACATACAGGTATAACTATAAACTGTGATTAACTTATTCCTGTTTATAGACATTGCTGCGAACTAATTTAACAGGTGGAGATTCCGGCTATGAACAATAATAACGCAAATAACGCAATTTGTAATGAGATGAAGATCCTGCTTACCGGCGGAGCCGGATACATAGGAAGTCACGTCGCTGTTGAACTGCTTAACGTCGGGCATGAAATAGTGATTGCTGATGATCTCAGCAATTCAAGTGAAACCGTTCTGCAGGGAATTCGGGAAATAACCGGAAAGGATTTCCCTTTTTACAATATAGATATATCGAGAAGAGAGCTGCTGGACACGGTGTTTGAGAGAGAGAATATCGATATCGTCATACATCTTGCGGGATACAAGGCTGTCAATGAAGCTATTAGGTCCCCGTTAAAATATTACAGAAACAATATCACAGCTACTGTTTCACTTATAGAGACTATGGATAAATTCGAAGTTCACAAGATTATTCTGAGCTCATCGGCAAATGTCTACGGTGATTCAGACACAGTTCCTGTAAATGAAGGCTGTGATACGGGTAAATGTACCAATCCTTACGGGCGCACCAAATGGATCCAGGAGGAGCTGCTAAAGGATGTATACACTTCCGATCCTCGCTGGCATGTCGTGATCCTGCGCTATTTCAACCCGGCGGGAGCACATCCGAGCGGTTTGATCGGAGAGATATATGGAGTTAATCCAAGCAATCTGATGCCTTCACTTGCACTGGCAGCGGACGGCAAGATCCGTTATTTTAAGGTGCTGGGAGACTGCTACGATACGCCGGACGGCACCTGCATCAGGGACTATATCCATATAACGGATTTGGCAAAAGGCCATGTGGCTTCGCTCAAGCGTACAAGCGGATCGCCTGACATCTCAATATATAATCTCGGTACCGGTACCGGATATAGCGTGCTAGAGGTGATAAGAGCCTTTGAGTCTGTTTGTGGACGTTCTATACCCTATAAGATAGAGAAAGCCAGAGCGGGTGATGTAGCGAAGATGTATGCCTGCTGCGATAAGGCTGCAAAGGAGCTGGGGTGGCAAACCGAGTATAATCTGCAGGCCATATGTGAGTCAGCTTGGAATTGGCAGCTCATAATGACTAATCAACAGAATTTATCGAGATAATCCTGTTATAATCATTTTTTTGTTGCTACATCATCGACAATCGAAGTGACAGTTAATACAATGTGAGATGACGATTTAAAGTATAGAATTAGATGAGGAGATGAAGAGATAATGAAAACGAGGAGATTTACCCGAAAATTTCATGCGCTAGTAATCACCCTTGCTATGGTAATAAGCCAGCTTGTGGCGGTAGTTCCGTCTATGGCTGCAGATGCGTTATTGCCGATAGCTCAGTACGTTACTAAGACCGGCAGCGTCAAGTGCGGAGCGGACGGGAACAGCGCTATCTACACCGGCAGTGTCAAGATGAACGTGCCGATGACTGAGGTAATGAAGTCACATGAAGCCGATATGGCTAACGCCGCAGCAAATGGTTGGTATCCACATGGGCGTGAGGGGAAGAACAAGATTGCGTATATTGAGTATAACGTTACCTTTCCTGAGGCTGTAAATATCGGCAGCATAAAGGTGGCCAATACATCTTCCTTTATAAATGGCAATAAGATTTTAAAGACGGTTAATGGCAAAACGGTTAATTTTAAATTATATCTGAATGATGTTAACTGGCAGGGAATTTACAATGCGTACAACAGTGACAAGGCTAATCCTGACGCTCACACCGTGAACATTGAGATTCCGTATTCCTTCACAGCGAGCAGCAAGGCTGATGCCGCAAAGTTTGAAGGTGAGAACATCACAGGCAAAGGTGATTTTGCGTTCTATCCGAGTGGAACCGCTGCAACTTTTGGGTTTGGGCTTCGAACGTACAACTCAGATGTCGCTCAGCTTAAATTTGCAGAGAACCTTCAGGGATGTTTCTCACAGGATATGACGGTTATCGGCGATCTTGAGGGCGATATTCTGATCGGAAACGAGACGGAGCACGACAAGGTGTTCGAGAGCAAGAAGGACGCTGTTCATGACTTTACCGGCGCACTGAAGGTAAAGCCGATCAAGGAGCAGATGAAAAAGATCGAGCAGATGTACAACGATCCTAACGGTGAGAAGATCAAGCTGTCGGGAATGGATACGAGCTTCACTGCAAGTCTGGAGCTGCCGGATGGCATGACCTTCGGTACGACTGCACCTAAAGCAAAGCTCGAAGGAGCAAATGGAAAGTTTGAGATTACCGAGACAAAGCTTGAAGGCCGCAAGGTAACAGTGACCCTGAAGCTCAAGGATGCAGCAAATTTCAAGACCTACAAGGAGCTTGCAGATGCAATAAACTCGGTAGACGATACACTCAAGGTAACGGTGCCTGGAGCTAAGTTTACTGCAGCGGCAACGCCTGACACCAACTATACCGTAAACGGAACAGTGGGCGGCAGCTTCAAGGCTAAGGCTACACAGGTAGACAGCGGCAAGGAGATCAACTTCAATTTCAAGTGGAACGGTAAGCAGACGGCTGACGGATCGGATGCGATCGCACCAAACGATTTGAGCAAGATCACCTTTACACTTAAGTACAATAAGCCAAATACACCTGTGAACCCAACAAATCCGACTAATCCGACAACACCGGGCAAGACAACTAAGGTTGTTAAGACGGTAAAGACAGGTGATACGACTAACCTCCTTTTCTATCTGTTGATGGCAGGCGGTTCAATCGCCGGTATTGCAGGGGCAGCTAGCTATAGGAGAAGAGAAAGTAGATAGTTATACCTTTTATCAGACTGTAATAACCGAGTAGGGGCTAACATGTAGACCCTCTCACACCGCTAAAAACGCCGATATTTTCGGCGTTTTTAGTTATATGCACTTGCAATGGCATATTGCGTACTTTATAATATACGGGTATCTTTGTGTGCAAACACATAGCTGCAATAAGTAATAGTCACATCGTGAAGTTGCCGCGGTGCCCTTAGGGTTGAAGGCTAGTGTTCACGGTGGAAGTAACAACCGGAGGTTAATTATGTCAGT
>ERZ772956.50-NODE-50-length-95072-cov-10.790858_pt1 | contig 95072 bp, 89 predicted proteins | sample MGYA00580683_ERZ772956 | MGnify/ENA primary metagenome ERZ772956 (study PRJEB29015, sample SAMEA2738077) | human oral metagenome | biome: human oral; feature: human-associated habitat; material: saliva | place: China | collected 2212 ... | reverse complement strand
CATTTGACTAGTAAAGAGGATATGGAAAAATATTGTATTTTTTTATTGGATTTAACTAGGGGTGAGTATATGATATAATGTTATAGATGATAAATATAATAAGGAGGCTTTATGATAAAATTAATAACTGTAGACATGGATGGAACCTTCCTTAATGATGACAAGGAAATGAGTCCGGAATTTGACAAGGTTTTTAAGGCCTTAAAAGAAAAAGGAGTAAAATTTTGTGCAGCAAGTGGGAGGCAACTTGCCAGCCTTAAGTCTGTATTTGATAAATATAAGGACCAGATGCTATTCGTAGCTGAAAATGGAGCTGTGATGGAGATAGATGGTCAGGTAATAGTAAATGCTACCCTAACAAGGGACATAAGCGATAGATTCTTGGCAAGACTAAAGGAATTAGATGATATGCGAATTCTTTATTGCACATCGGACTATTCCTATATAGATAGGACTGATGATGAGTCTCTAGAAAATGCGAGGATATACCTACCAAAATTTGGTATAGTAAAGGATGTGGCCCATATAGAGGAGCTACCAGTCAAGATATCAGTCCATTCGAAAAATGGATATTATAATGATTTTAAGCTACTGGTAGATGAATTTTCTGATGAGGCCAGCATATGCACGTCTGGATTTGACTGGCTGGACATAGTGCCAAAGGGGACTAACAAGGGTACAGCTATAGCCAAGATGCAGGGCATGCTTGGAATTAGCCCTCAAGAGACTATGGCTTTTGGTGACCAGATGAACGATTTTGAAATGATTAACCAGGCTTATTATAGCTATGCTATGGATAATGCTATAGATGAAATTAAGCAGATAGCCAGGTATACTGCACCTAGCAATAAGGACTTTGGGGTGGTATCGGTACTTAAAGATGTTTTTGCTATTGATTAGTGAGAGGTAGTTGGATATGGGAAAGAGTACGAGAACAAGAAAGGGTCAAAATAGGAATACAAGACCTAGAAGATCCAATAATCATAGAAGGCCCAATAGTCAAGTGAGTAGGACTAGGCCGAGAAAGAAAAAAATAATTAAAACCAGGTTGTTTTTAGTCCTTTTTGTTGTATTTATAATTTTCTTTGCCATAGGTAGGCTAGTATGGTCGAGTCATAAGAATGCCCAGGCTAAAAAAGCCCAAGAGGCTGCACAGAGCCAAAAGTCCATCGAGCTCATGGAAGAGAAGAAGAGGAATGTTATAAACGTTGCAGTTGATGCTGCCAAGGGTGGTATGAATGAAGGAATGACCGCCTATAGGGGTAGTCAAAAGGAAAAGGATATAAATCTAGAAATAGCCAAATATGTCAAGGATAACCTTTCAGACCAAGCAGACATTAATGTAATAATGGTGAGGTCCTATGATGAAGATATGAAGCTGTCTGAGAGGGTGGCCTATGCAAAAAAGAACCAGGCAGACCTATATGTGTCTATAAGGTTAAGTGCCCAGGCGAGTAGAAACGATGCTTCTGGAATAGATACTTACTATATTAACCCAGAGGATATAGAGTATGATTCTCTAATAAAGGATGAAAATAAGAAGACGGCATCTATTAAGAATTCTAATAAGACTAAGGATTCTGATGAAAGTAAGGGAATTCAGACATCAAAAAACAAGACATATACAGGTGAAAGTGCAAAAAAGACTTCGGATCAAGAAGATAATAAGGTAAGTGATAAAAATAAGGAAGATCCTACTAAGGATACAATAAAGGAAGTAAGTGGCAAGCCCGAAAGATTGAACCTTTCAAAGCTTTTGGCAGAAAGCATACAAAACACAACTGTATCCTATGTAGAGATGAAGGATAGGGGTGTGCTAGAAAAGAAGTTTGATATCTTGAACTTTACCCAGATGCCGGCAGTTATAGTCCAGTGTGGCTTCATAAGCAATAAGGATGATGCCCAAAAACTAGAAAATGAAAAATACCAGCAGGATATAGCTAAGGGGATTAGTGAAGGTGTCCTAAAGTTTGTAGATGAGCACAGGGCCCAGCTAATAAAGGATAGGATAAATTATAGGTAGTATGATAGGAAATATTGGGTATAATATTTATTAAATAGCCTTTACTCGTGTTCAAAAATTATAGAATTTGTTTTTTTGTAATTTACAGAAAATATTTTAAATAAATACTAGTAATTTAATTGAATTTAGGGTAAAATACAGGTATAGTAATATTTGTTGAATATATGGGGACGAAAAATGACCTCTAGGGTCGCAATCCGTCAAAACCATTTATCAAAATATAGTTTATTAGAAAGTCTATATAGTCTTAGGTTTTCACAAATACGAGAATTTTTTGGAGGTTATTATGGAAAAGAAAGTAACAATTATCAATGAAACAGGCTTACATGCTAGACCAGCTAGTATGTTCGTTAAGAAGGCATCTGAATTCAAGTCAAGTGTAGAATTAGTTTGCAATGGCGAAAAGGTAAATGCTAAGTCAATCATGGGTATAATGAAGCTTGGCCTAGCTAAGGGTACTGAAGTAGTTATCGAAACTCACGGTGAAGATGAAGAATTAGCTTTAAATTCAATAGTAGAATTAATTGAAAGTGGTTTTGGAGAAAAATAGTATAACTAGACTGTAAAATGTTAAGAGTTTTCTCTTAACATTTTATTTATATTTGATGGAGGTAGGCATGTTATTTAATGGTATTGGTGCGTCACCAGGGATTGTAATTGGTAAGGCCCTAGTGGTAGAAGAAAACGAAATAGTAATAGAAAAAAAAGCCATCAATGATCTTGATGCTGAAGTTAAGAAATTAAGCGAAGCTGTCGAAGTATCAAAGACAGAGTTAGAAAAGGTAAAGGCTAAGGTTGCAAATGATCTTGGTGAAGAAGAAGCGGAAATATTTGGGGCCCATCTTTTAGTTTTAGAGGACCCTGAATTTATAGGTGAAGCTGAAAATAAGATAAAGTCAGAAGCCCTTAATGCTGAATATGCCCTAAATGAAGTAAAGGATATGTTTGTGACTATATTTGAGTCTATGGACAATGACTACATGAGGGAAAGAGCAGCAGATATAAAGGACGTTACTAATAGGGTACTTAGGCATATACTTGGAATAAAGATTGTTGACCTTTCTGCAATTGATGAAGAGGTAGTTCTAGTAGCCCATGACTTGACTCCTTCAGATACGGCCACTATGAACAAGGCTATGGTTCAGGGCTTCCTAACTGATGTAGGAGGAAGGACTTCTCATACCGCAATAATGTCAAGAACTCTTGAAATTCCAGCAGTAGTAGGTCTAAGTGATATTACATGCCAGGCCAAGGACGGGGACATAATAGTATTTGACGGTGATAAGGGACAGGTATATATTAATCCAGACCAGACCCTAATTGATGAATACCAGGATAAGAAGAGGGTTTTTGAAGAAGATAAGAAGGCTCTTGCCCAGCTAAAGGGTCAGGAATCTAAGACTATAGATGGTAAGAGGGTTGAATTAGCAGGTAATATAGGAACTCCTGATGATGTTGAAGGTCTAATTAAGAATGATGCTGAAGGTGTAGGTCTGTACAGGACAGAATTTCTATACATGAATAATGATGAGTTCCCAAGTGAAGAAATCCAGTATGAAGCCTACAAGAAGGTTTTAGAGGGTATGGATGGTAAGCCAGTTGTAATTAGAACACTTGATATAGGTGGAGATAAGAAGCTAAGCTACTTTGAAATGGATGTAGAAATGAATCCTTTCTTAGGTTATAGGGCTATAAGATTATGCTTAGATAAGACTGACATCTTTAGGACTCAACTAAGGGCACTTTATAGGGCTTCTGTATACGGTAAGCTTAGAATAATGTTCCCGATGATATCTTCTCTAGAAGAATTGCTGGCTGCTAAAGAAATGTGCCAGAAGGTAAAGGATGAGTTGAAGGCTGAGTCAGTAGCATATGCTGAAGATGTAGAGCTAGGTATGATGATAGAAATACCATCTGCGGCAGTGATCTCTGATATATTAGCAAAGCATGTTGACTTCTTCTCAATAGGAACTAACGACCTTATCCAGTATACTTGTGCAGTAGACAGGATGAACCAGAAAATAAGCTACCTTTACAACCAGTTTAATCCCGCAGTATTGAGATTGATAAAGCTAGTGATTAAGAATGCCCACCAGGAAGGCAAGTGGGTAGGCATGTGTGGTGAAGCGGCAGGAGACCAGAAGATGATACCAATACTTCTAGGTTTTGGACTAGATGAGTTTTCTATGTCACCAATATCTATATTAAGGGCTAGAAGACTTATAAATTCTGTTACTGAGGCAGATATGCAGAAGTTGTCTGATCAAGTTTTAGGTCTAAGCACTGCAGAAGAAATTGAAGACTATATGGATAAGTTCATAGATTCAAGGAAGTAAAGTGTAAAATACATTTAATATGATGTAATATATACTAAATATATAAGCAAAATATCCTTGGAAATAAAAAATATATGCTACACTAATAACTGGTTATAGGGCTAAAAAATCCTATAATATCAAGGCATTAGAGCTTTTTAAAAAATAAGGTATATTGAATTCTTATTCAAATACCTTATTTTTTTGTAAAAAAACTGGACTTAAGGCTGAAAGTATGTTAATATAAGGTTGGAAATGATTTCCTAATGTTGAATATAAAGCGGAGGTGTAGCTAATGTTAGGTGATATTATAAGGTATAACTTTTTTGCACTAGATGATGTAGACTATGAGACATACTCTTTAGACTACGCAGTTATTTTGGATATAGACGAAGACAAAAATACTGTGAAGATTTTGCCTATATCTAACAAGTTTAGCAAGGATTCTATTGAATCGTTCTGCATTGGCCTAGTTCCTGGATTTGTTGAAATCAAGAATGAAGGATATGTGAGCAATAAGCAGTACGTACACTTTAGCAAGGTCATCGATGTTAGACCTGAAGAATTGCATCCTGTACATGTTCAGGATATAAGTGGTTCTATACTTAAGAATGAGAATGACAAAGCTATAAGTGTGGCCCTGACAGATGACCAGTTGGAAAGAGTCTTGAGAAAATACAAGATTTATGAAATTGGTGAAGAGAGAAACCTAATCAACTTACTGATGAAGTCAGATGCCCAGTTCGTATTGGCAGATTCAAATGAAATCGACCAGATACGCAAGGTATGCAACAAGGAAATGGACAAGTATAGGGAATATAACTTTAAGGACAAGAAGGTCGTAGTTTTCTTCGTTGAAGGTAAACGTTATTCAGTTGTCATGGTTCCTACAAACAACAAGGACCTTGTATATAGAAACGATAGCCTAAAGGCTGCCCTAGCTAATTAATTTGCTATTACTTTTTGTTTTTTTACAAAACTACCATAATAACATGCACTTTATAGTGCGCAAACGTCGGACCTTACCAATCCGGCGTTTTTTCTATAACAAATCCCCCAGATAAACTGGGGGATTTGTTATAGAAAATAATATAATATGACAAAAGATGTCATGTTATTGTGGTATAATGAATTGAGGAGATTTAAGATGATGAAAAATAATAGATTGTTTAGGATACTATATTACATTTTAGAAAAAGAGAAAGTTACGGCAAATGAGCTTGCAGATAAATTTGAAGTGTCAGTAAGAACGATTTATCGAGATATTGACTCAATTAGCGGTGCTGGGATACCAATTTATGCTACTAAAGGAAAGGGTGGTGGTATAGAAATTGCCAAAGATTTTGTGCTGAGCAAATCATTGCTTACTGAAAGGGAAAAAGAGCAAATTATGTCAGCACTTCAAGGATTGGATAATACTACTAAACATTATGAAAATGAACTCATGACTAAACTGTCTGCATTATTTAAAATGAAAAGTACTAATTGGATTGAGGTCGACTTCAATAATTGGCAAAACAACAAGATGTATGAAAGAACATTTAATGATATTAAATCTGCCATTTTAAGTAAGAGTGTTATTTCATTCTCATACTTTAGTAGCAATGAAGAAGAAACAAGCAGAAAAGTTAAACCTGTGAGGCTTATTTTTAAAGGACAGGACTGGTACCTATATGCCCTATGTTTACTTAGAAATGACTTCAGGTATTTTAAATTGTCTAGGATAAAAAATTTAGAAGTTCATGCCGAAAAATTCGAAGACAGCTTTGAAAATTTAATACTGAAAAAAGAAATTCCATATGAAAATACAGTCAATATCAAAGTTAAGTTTGATCATAAAGTTGCCTTTAGAGTATATGATGAGTTAAAGGGAGAAATCGTAGAAGATGATGGAAATCTATACGTTGAAATAGAGATGCCAAATGATTATAACTTATTTAACTATATTCTTTCCTTTGGAGATAGTGCTGAAGTATTAGAGCCAAAGGAGATACGAATACAGATTAAGGAAATGATAAATAAAATGGCAGAAAAATATATAATATGACATATGGTGTCAAGTATCTCTCTGTATAATAAAATTATCAAGATACAAAGGGGGGTTGAATGATGAAATATGAATGGAGAAAAGAAGAAAAAAATCTTTATGGTGTAAGGCAAACGCCAATTATTGTAGATGTGCCAAAACAAAAATTTATTATGATAAAAGGTGAAGGTGATCCGAATAAAGCTGATTTTTCTGACAGAATATCTGCTTTATATTCACTTGCTTACACAATCAAGATGCTATTTAAAGCAAATATGAAAAATAGATCTGATGATAAAATTACAAATTTTACAGTATATCCATTAGAGGGGCTTTGGGAGAATGGTGATGAAAGAGTACTTGATAAAAGTAAACTTAAATACTCATTAATGATTAAACAACCCGATTTTATTACACAGGATATATTTATAAAAGCATTAGAAAATGTGAAAAAGAAAAAAACGAATAGCTTGTATGATGAAATAAGTTTTGAGGAAATTAAAGAGGGTAAAGCCATACAGATTTTACATGTCGGAAGTTATGATGATGAGCCAAAATCATTTGAACAGATGAAAAAATTTGCAAGAAAATTTAATCTTACAAGAACAGGCAATTTTCATAGAGAAATATATCTTAGTAATAAGAATAGGACATCAGAAGAAAAACAAAAAACGATACTGAGATATACAGTTAGATAAGGGGGTTAGATTATGTCAAGACCTAGAACAAAAAAAGATTTATTGACTGCTGCCAGGGAAAACTATGAAAAGTTTAATTTACTTATTTCAAATATGACCGAGGATGAGTTAAATACACCTTTTGATTTTTCAAAAGATGAAAAGAAAAAAGAAGCTCATTGGAAAAGAGATATATAAGTGGGTCGGAGGAAGTGTACTTGGGTCTTATTTTGTAAGTGCGACCTCGAGCCATTATGATTGGGCTATGAAAAAGCTTAAAACTCATAGGGAAAATTGCAAATCAAAAGAGTAGGGTAGGGATTTAAAGTGCATTTTACTAAAGTAAAAGGAATCTTATCTTCAAAAAATGGAATGAACTTGTTTAGGGGTTGTACACATGGATGTATATATTGTGACTCAAGAAGTGATTGTTACCAGATGAACCATAATTTTGAGGATATAGAGGTAAAAGAAAACGGAATAAGTCTTCTGGAAGAAAGATTAAGACGAAAGAGGAAAAAATGTATGATTGGTTTGGGCTCCATGACAGATCCATATCTTAGTGAAGAATTAGAATTAAACTATACGAGAAAAGCTCTTGAACTAATAAATAAGTATGGATTCGGTGCTACACTGATAACGAAATCTGCGAATGTCTTAAGAGATATAGATTTACTTAAGGCAATAAATTCAAAAACTAAATGTGTTATTCAAATGACCTTGACAACCTATAATGAAGATATGTGCAGAAAAATTGAACCCAACGTTTCAACTACTAGACAAAGGTTTGAAGCATTAAAAGTATTGCGAGATGAAGGGATACCGACAGTAGTTTGGCTATGTCCAATATTGCCATACATAAATGATACGGAAGAGAATATTCTTGGGATTTTGAATTATTGTAAAGATGCCGGTGTATATGGGATAATATGCTTTGGTATGGGTCTTACACTTAGGGATGGTAACAGAGAATATTTTTATTCCCAACTAGATAAAAAGTTTCCAAGATTGAAAAATCAATATATGAGTGAATACAGAAACTGCTACATAGTGACCAGTCAAAATAATAAAAAGTTAATGGGCCTATTTCACAGATTTTGTGAGCAGAATAATATTGCCCATGATAATGAGGCTATATTTAATTACTTGAATTTATTTGAGGAAAAGGAAATTTCAAAGCAACTAAATTTTTTTGATGAAATATTTGGCGGCTAATGAAGCACTAAATGACCTGTATGCAAATACAGAATATGAATTAGCCTATGATGGCGCAAAGTCAATGCTCTTGCTGGATAATTTAGGAGATTTATTATATCGTAGGAATTCAAGTGAAATATTAAATATTTTTGTGACCTACAATGCGAAAAAATATGTGTATAAACACTTATATACAAGAATTATTATATATTTTTTTGTGAATTATAAAAAAATATGGTATAATAAAAAATATCTATGAAATGGAGGTGGAGTTTTTGAATTTATTCAAAAAGACTATTGTTGCCAGCTTGGTACTTGCCATGACTTTGACAGTAGGATGTGGTAGCAATAAAAAGACTGATACCAATAGTAGTGATAAAACCCAGAAAACAGAATATATTACAGAGATTACGAAAGACAATGTGGAAGAAGTGGTTGTTGAATATAAGGAAATATTGTCATATTACAATGACCTCAAGAATAACTTAAAGACAATAAGTGATGCTAGTAAGAACCCAGAACTTGAGAGCGACCTAGTTTCAGCCAAGGACCTGATAAAAAATGGTCAGACGCTTTTATCTAGTACAGATATTAAGTACAAGCCTTTAAATGAAGCTAAGGATATCTTAAAAAAGATGTATGTAAAATCACTAGAGATGGCAGACCATGTTCTGACTGATTCTACTAAGTACAAAAAGGAAATGAAAGAGTACGATAGTCTCTTTAAGGGCTTCAAGGAAAAGATGGACAAGATAAGGCAGGATGTTGAAAAGGTTAGAGGTAAGTCTGTTAAGGCAAGTGATGATCAGACTGTGACAGATGATGCCGATAAGGATACTACATCTTCAAAAACTGACAAGGACCAGACTTCAAATAAGAAAAACGAAGATAATGATAAGAACCAGACTTCAAATAAGAGAAGAACTGATGAAGATTCCAATAAAAATAACAGGTCTTCAAATACTACTAAGCCAAGTAATAACGATTCAAATTCTAATAACGATCAAGGATTTGTTCCAAAGGTTTCTAGCCTAAATAACAGTCTAAGAAGTGAAATTAGGAGTGCCGGTGCTAATGCAGGTAGTAGTTTTAGACAGAGTGGTGGTAGTGAAAGCCAACTTGAATCTGTAGCCACTCAGATGTTCAATGACCTTGAAGGCGATAGTCCTATCCAGGGAAGCCAGATTTCTGAGGCAAGATCTATTTTTGTAGAGGCCTTTAAGGCAGCCTTCTATGGAAACTAAGTTATAGGACCTAAATTAAGTTTAAATAGGGATATATTATTGATTTTTAAATAAAAACCAATCCATATGGGTTGGTTTTTTTGTAGAGTAATATAATCGTGTGGTATAATAAAGTGTAAGGGATTTTTAAAGTGGGAGGAAATAAGGTGGAATTAATACATAAGTATAGTTTGAATGGATACAATATCGTCATAGATGTGAATGGAGGAGCTGTTCACGTAATAGATGACGTGACATATAGGGTATTAGACTTTTATAAAGAAATAGGTCTAGAGGATATAATAAAGACTTTAGAAGGTGAATTTGAGGCTGACAAGATTAGGGAGGCCTATGAAGAAATAAAAAACTTGGAAGAAGAGGGACTACTGTATTCAGAGGATGAGTATAAGTTCCATCCTAGTTTTGTAAATAGGCAACCAGTAGTAAAGGCGCTCTGTCTAAATGTTGCCCACGACTGCAACCTAAAGTGTAAGTACTGCTTTGCTAAGCAGGGAGACTTTGGTGGTAAGGCTGAGCTTATGCCTCTTGAAGTTGGTAAGAAGGCCATAGACTACCTAATAGCTAACTCTGGTAATAGGAGAAACCTTGAAATAGATTTCTTCGGTGGTGAGCCACTGATGAACTGGCCAGTAGTCAAGGCATTGGTAAAGTATGGTAGGGAAGTAGAAAAACCTGCTGGAAAGAATATAAGGTTTACAATTACGACAAATGGAGTTCTTCTCGATGACGAAAAGATAGACTTTATAAATGAGCACATGCATAATGTAGTCCTATCGCTTGACGGTAGGAAGGATGTAAATGATGGAATGAGGCCAACTGTAAACGACAGGGGTAGCTATGATATTATAGTACCGAAGTTCCAAAAGTTAGTTAGTCAAAGGCCAAAGGACAAGTACTACTATGTTAGGGGTACCTTCACTAGGGATAACCTGGATTTTTCTGAGGATGTAAAGCATTTTGCAGACCTGGGCTTTGAATTGACATCTATAGAACCAGTTGTAGATGATGAGTCTAATCCATTTGCCCTAAGAGAGGAAGACCTTCCAAAGATTTTTGAGGAATATGAATCTTTTGCAGATGAACTGGCAGATAGGCAGCTAAAAGGGGAAAAGATGAAATTCTTCCACTTTATGATTGACCTAAACCAGGGGCCATGTGTTATCAAAAGGATAACAGGCTGTGGGGCAGGTAATGAGTATATATCTATAGTGCCAAATGGGGACATCTATCCATGTCACCAGTTTGTAGGTAAAGAAGACTATATACTAGGTAATATAAATGACGAAAGAATTGAGATACCTGAAGATGTTACGACTATGTTCAGGGAGGCTCATGTATATAATAAGGAAACTTGCCAAACATGTTGGAACAAGTTCTACTGCTCTGGTGGATGTCACGCTAATGCAATAAATTTCAATAATGATATCAAAAAACCATACGATTTAGGCTGTGAAATGCAGAAGAAGAGGACGGAATGTGCCATAATGATTCAGGCAAAATTACTGACTGAAGGTGAATAATATATGAGGATAAGCTATAAATATCTAGGTAGATATAAGGAAATCGCTGGAGTTTTAATTAAATATGGATTTGGATTTATCGTAGACAGGCTTAATAAGGATTCTATATCTGCCAAGGTGGTTGGACATGGACCTAGCATAAAGAGTAAGTCTATGACAACAGCACAAAGGTTAAAGTGTGCCCTGGAAGAGCTAGGGCCTACCTACATAAAAATCGGACAGATCCTAAGCACTAGGAAGGATATTTTTGATGATGAGATAATAGGTGAGCTTAGTAAGCTCAGGGATGATGTCGAGATGTTCGATAACGATATAGCTATGGCTATTTTAGAGGAAGAGCTAGGTTGTCACAAGGACCAGGTATTTTCCTATATTAGCCAAGAGCCAATTGCTGCTGCTTCAATTGGTCAGGTTTATGAGGCTAGGCTACTTGATGGTAGAAAGGTAGTTATAAAAATCCAGAGACCTGGTATAGAGTCAACTATCAAGGCTGATATAAGTATATTGAAAAATATTGGTTCCAGCCTTAACAGCATCAAAAAAGACTTTAATCTAGATGTTGAAGAGCTTATCAAGGAAATGGAAATCCAGCTTTTGAGAGAGTTGGACTACAAGTTTGAGTCTGTAAATGGGGTCAAACTAGGAAAAATATTTAAAAATAGTAGTGAAATATTTATACCTGAGATATTCAGTGATTACACAAGTAAAAAAATCTTGGTTATGGAAAAGGTGGAGGGTATTTGCTTGTCTGAACTAGACCAGTATAATCTAGATGACCAAGAGAAAAAGAGAATAGTAGACATAGGAGTAAGGTCCTTTTTTAGGCAGGCCATGACATGTGGATTCTTCCATGCAGACCCCCATCCTGGAAATATGTATATACTGGAGGATGGTCGCTTGGCCTACATCGATTTTGGAATGATAGGTCTAATAGATGATAAGACCCTAGGTTTCCTAAATCAACTAATAATAGCCTCTACAAATAAGAATATTGATAAAATAGTTAGAGTTTTGACCGATATGGATGCCATGTCTGTCGATATAAATACGGAGGCCTTGAGAAGGGACCTTCTCTATTTAATCCACTACTATTATGATATACCTTTTGATAGGTTGAGTATAACAGATATATTAGATGAGGTCTTTAGGTTTATGAGAAACCATAAGATCAAACTACCTTCACAGCTTATCATATTAGGTAAAACTGTAATCACCCTTGAAGGAACATCCAGGGGCATGTATAAGGACTTTAGTGTGGAGAGTATTGCCAACTCTTACCTTAAGTACTATAGGGAAGAAAAGGTAGATCTTAAGAGGAATTTATTGAGATTTAAGTCAAATATGGACGAGTACTACTATGAGTGGATTACAGTTCCAGGCCAAATAAAGACTATCCTGTCAATTCTAGAGAAGAATAATATGAAGCTAGAAATTGGAGAATTAAAGTCTCCTAGCTTGGACAATAGTATAAAGAAGTTCACTACTCAGATGTCGATGAGTATAATGCTGGCAGCCTGCATAGTGGGGTCATCCCTTATTTTGGCTTCGTCAAATATACAAAATAGCGTAATGATCAAGTATGTAAGTATTATGGGATTTATGATATCATTTGTTATCGGTATTACCCTAGTCTTTTTGATTTTTAGGAATAACTACCATGACAAGAAATAGAGGAGGCCTTTGATGAAAAAATGGAATATACTACATAGGCAAGAGCCATCTAGAAATGACCTGATGGAATCTATGTCTATACCGGAGGAAATAGGCCAAATCCTCCTAAATAGGGGCGTAGAAACCCAAGACCAGGTCAAGATGTTTACAGACCCATCTCTTAAATACCTAAGAGACCCCTTCCAGCTAAAGGATATGGATAGGGCCGTTGAGAGGATGAGAAGGGCCATATCTGAAAATGAAAAAATATGGATATTTGGAGACTATGATGTGGATGGTGTATCCTCTACATCTATCATGATCCTATATTTTAAGTCAATCGGATATCCTGTCGACTATTATATACCAAACAGGCTAGAGGAGGGATATGGCTTAAATACAGAGGCTATTGACCATATAGCTAGCAAGGATGGCAGTCTAATTATTACAGTAGATTGTGGTATTACCTCTGTAAAGGAGGTAGACTATGCCAAGGATTTAGGTATCGATGTCATAATAACAGACCATCACGAGTGCCAGGAAAAGCTACCTGATGCCTATGCTGTGGTGGATCCAAAGAGGGATGACTCTAGTTATCCCTTTGAGTGTATATGTGGATGTGGTGTTGCCTTCAAGCTGATTCACGCCCTGTCAGGTAATGAAGAATTTTACAGAAATATTAATAGGTACTTAGAGATAGTTTCTCTTGCTACCATATGCGATATAATGCCAATATTAGATGAAAATAGGATTATTGTAAAAAATGGTATGGAGATTTTAGGCCAGGGCAACAATTTAGGTATGCAGGCCCTCTTAGAGGTCTGTGGACTAGATGGGACGAAGATAAAAAGCTCGCATTTAGGCTTTGCAATAGGACCTAGGATCAATGCCTCTGGTAGGCTTGGCTTTTCCAAACTTGGAGTTGAGCTCTTTACAAGTGATAGTCTGGAAGAAGCAAAAAGTCTTGCCCTAATGATGGATTCCAAAAATACAGAAAGGCAGGAAGTAGAGGCCAGGATTCACATGGAGGTAGAGGATATTCTATCTAAGGATACTTCCTATAGAGACGATAAGGTCCTAGTGATTTCAGGCAAGGACTGGCACCATGGAATAATAGGTATAGTTGCATCAAAGGTTACAGAAAAATACTACAAGCCCTGTATACTTCTTTGTCAGGATGGGGATATGGCTGTTGGATCTGCAAGGTCCATAAAGGGCTTTGATATTTTCTCGGCCCTGTATGAGTGTAGGGACTATATGACTAAGTTTGGTGGCCACCAACAGGCTGCTGGAATGAGTATGGAGGTAGCAAAAATTGCTCTTTTAAGAGAAAAAATAAATAAGATAGCTAACTATGAGCTAAACCAGGAGGACCTAGTAGAGGTAATCAAGGTAGAGTATGAAATTGATCAAGCTAGTCTAGACCTAGACCTAGTTGAAAATCTCTACATCTTAGAGCCTTTTGGTATTAAGAACCCTACCCCATATTTTATGATGAGAAATTGCCTCTTAAAGAGGTTGATGCCAATTGGTAGAGACAAGAATCACCTTAAGCTTCTTGTGGAAAAGGACAAGGACTTTGATGTGATAGGCTTCAATATGGCCTACTTGGGAACTGGATATCAAGAGGGAGACCTTATTGATCTTGTTTTTCAGGTTGATTCCAACACATTTAACAATAGGACGAGTCTCCAATTGTTATTGAAGGATATGAGGTTGTCAAAGCCTAAGAGCCTATATCCAGGTCCACATTATGGGGAAATTATAGACCTCATGATACCAGACCCAGAAGAGGCTACTCATAGGGTCACACGAGATGGCAAAGAGGACACTACAAATAGAGACAAATATGTTGACTATACACATATAGATAATATATTTAAAATAAAGACTCTATCAGATGCTAAGGAAGTTGAAAAGTCACAAAATATAGGATTTCTGGACCTAGGTGACTCCAACTTAATGCTTGTAAATACCATCAATGGTTATTTTAGGGCATTGTCGGATAAAAATCTGTATTATGACCAGAAAATAGACCTTATATACCCAAGAAATATTGATAAAATGGACTTAAAAGTATATAATGAAATTATTGTATACGACTATTTAGACTCTTATGATCAGTACAATAATTTAGTTAAAAAAATAGGAGACTCTGACCTACTTATTAATTATGATAAATCAGATTTTATATACTTGAAAAACAAGTTTAAAATGCTTGAATTTGACAGGAAGGAATTTGTTGTTGTATATAAAAAATTGATGGGTATTAATATAGGTAAAATAAAATATAGCCAATTGATTGAAGCAACAGGCCTCAATCCAATCAAGCTAGACTTGATTTTAAAGGTCTTGAAAGCCGAAAATCTCTTGAGCTTTGATTTAAATTTGGATAGGGATACAATTCAAATAGAGGTATTACCTAGGCCAGATGCCAAGCTAGACTTAGAAAAAAATAAAATCATTGAATATATAGGTGAAGATTACAAAAAATTTGTTGAAACATACAATTTATAGGGTCGATACTGTGGAGGAATATATGAATTTAGAAGCAAAAATTAGAAATGTCCAGGATTTTCCAAAGGAAGGCATAGGTTTTAAGGATATCACTACCTTGATTGGTGACGGAGAGGCCTTCAAGGTTGCCGTTGATAGAATGGCGGATTATTTAAGAGAAAAGAAGGTTGACCTGATAGTGGGTCCAGAAGCTAGGGGCTTTATATTTGGTACTCCAGTTGCCTATGCACTTGGCGTAGGCTTTGTTCCTATCAGAAAGCCTGGAAAGCTACCATATGACGTTGAAAGTATAGAATATGACTTAGAATATGGAACTGATACTCTAGAGATACACAAGGATGCTATTAAGCCAGGACAGAGGGTCGCCATAGTTGATGACCTTCTAGCTACAGGTGGTACAACTGCAGCAGCCACTAAGCTAATTGAGAAACTTGGTGGTCAGGTTGTAAGTCTAGAATTTTTGATTGAATTGACATTCTTAAATGGTAGGGACAAGCTTAAGGGCTACGATGTCCAGACCCTAGTTCAGTATGACAGTGAATAAGAGATAAGAGGGTCTATATCGGTTTATTAGAAGAGCATTACCAGCTTAGATTATATTTAGTATGAGGGGTGATTTTATGTACGATGATAGAATACAAAATTTAATAGAAAAAATAAAAGCATATGCGCCTAATGCTGATATAGATAAGGTAGTAAGAGCTTATAATTTGGCTAAGGAGGCCCATAAGGGACAATTCAGAAAGTCTGGAGAGCCATATATTATCCATCCAGTAGCAGTCGCCAATATACTAGCAGATATGGAATTGGATATTGATACCATTTGTGGAGGCCTACTTCATGACGTGGTAGAGGATACAGATTATGAAGAGTCAGATATAGAAGAAATGTTTGGTAAGGATGTAGCTGCCCTTGTTGATGGTGTAACTAAGCTTGGTAAAATCAAGTATATGACTAAGGAAGAGTCTCAAGCTAGCAACCTTAGAAAGATGTTTATGGCCATGGCCAAGGATATGAGGGTCATGTTGATAAAGCTATCGGATAGACTCCATAACATGAGAACTCTTGAATATATGGATAGCGATAAGGTAAGGTATAAGGCCCAAGAGACCCTAGATATATATGCGGGTATAGCACATAGGCTGGGTATATCTACTATAAAATGGGAATTAGAGGACCTGGCCTTTAGATTTTTGTATCCAGAAGAGTACTACGATCTTGTCAATAGGGTTAATAAGAAGAGAGAGCAAAGAGAAGCCTATATAGATGAGATTGTTACTATAATAAAGAGGGATATGAACGATAAGGGCGTAGAATGTGATGTGTACGGACGTCCTAAGCATTTTTATAGTATCTTCAAGAAGATGAAAAAGAAAAATAAGAGCTTTGATGAGATATATGACTTAACTGCAGTAAGAGTTTTAGTAGATACAGATAGGGACTGCTACGCAGTTCTTGGCGAAGTACATACCCTATGGAAGCCAATTCCGGGAAGGTTCAAGGACTATATTGCCATGCCAAAGCCAAATATGTACCAGTCATTGCATACTACAGTTATTGGTTCAGACGGTGAGCCAGTTGAAATCCAGATAAGGACATATGAGATGCACAATGTAGCTGAATTTGGTATAGCTGCCCATTGGAAGTACAAGGAGGGTGTCACTGACAATAGTCTAAGTGATGTTGATAGGAGACTTCAATGGTTGAGGCAGATGATGGAATGGGAGAAGGATGTTACTGATCCTTATGAATTTCTTGATGCCCTTAAGGAGGATGTATTTAACGCCCAGGTGTATGTATTTACACCACAGGGGGATGTCTTAGAGCTACCTAATGGTTCCACACCAATAGACTTCGCCTACAGGATCCACTCCAATGTAGGTAACAAGTGTGTTGGAGCTAAGGTTAATGGTAGGATTGTACCATTAGAGTACAAGCTAAAAAATGGACAGATAGTTGAAATACTTACATCTCCAAATTCTCTAGGACCAAGTAGGGACTGGATGAACTTGGTAAAAACTCCAAATGCAAGAAATAAGATAAAACAGTTCTTTAAGAAGGAAAGACGAGAGGAAAATATAGAGAGAGGTCTAGCCATACTTGATAAGGAACTTTCAAGAAATAACCTAAGTAGGAATGATGCCAAGGTAATGGCTGCAATTAAGGAAATTGCTGTTAGGTTTAACCAACCTGACTATGAAGACTTTCTAGCTACTATAGGCTATGGTGGTATTATAGGTAACCACGTAGTAAATAAGGTTAAAGACGAAATCACTAAAGAAGAAAGAAAGCTAGAAAAAGAACAGATGGCAAACCTTGAAGAAGAGGTTGTAGCCCACAACATAGTTGACCCTGAAAAGAGCAAGTATACATCTAAGAAGACTGAAAAGAGGCATACGGGTGTAAAGGTTGATGGTCTAGATGGTATATATGTTAGATTTGCCAGATGCTGCAGTCCACTTCCAGGTGATGAAATAGTTGGATACATCACAAGGGGGAGGGGTGTTACAGTTCATAGGACTGACTGTGAGAATGTTCTTAGAGACAAGGAGAAAAATGCTTCAAGGATGATTAAGGTGTCATGGATAGAGGATATAAACTCTAAATTCGAAGCAGAGCTTCAGATAAAGGCTAATGATAGAAGGGGTATCATAAACGAAGTTACCCATGTAATATCAAATGAAAAGGTAGGTTTGGTTGGGATATATGCCAGAAAGGGAACAGATATTGGTGTAACAATAGACCTATCAGTAGAGGTGGTTGGCATGGAAGAGCTAAACAGCCTTATTAGGAAGATGAAAAATATACCAGGTGTAGAAGATGCCTATAGGGTACACGGAAGATAGGAGTAGGGATAATGAGAGCAGTTGTTCAGAGAGTTACAAGGTCCAAGGTAGAGGTTGAAGATCAGCTGATTGGACAGATAGACAAGGGGCTAATGGTCCTATTAGGTGTCAGCCAGGATGACACGCCTAAGGATATAGACTATATGGTTGATAAGATTGTCAATCTTAGAATATTTGAGGACCAAGATGACAAGATGAACCTATCGCTTGTGGATGTTGGAGGTCAGCTTTTGGTTGTCAGCCAATTTACTCTTTTTGGTGATTGCAGGAAGGGTAGGCGTCCAGGCTTCAGTGAGGCTGCCAGGCCAGATATGGCAGATGACTTCTACCAAAAATTTGTAGACAAGGCCAAGGCTATGGGGGTTGACACTCATACAGGAAAGTTTAGGTCCCATATGATGGTAGAGCTGGTAAATGATGGACCAGTGACCTTGTTGATTGATTCTAAGAAAAATTTCTAGGAAGGGTTTAAATATACATGAAAATTAAGGTAATTACAGATACAATAATGGGAGAAAATACTTACGTTTGCTACGATGAGAAAACACTTGAAGCAGTAGTAATAGATCCATCCTTCAATATAGATGAAGAAATGAAGTTTATAAAGGACAAAAATCTTGTAGTCAAGTATATAATGCTGACACATGGTCATGCTGACCATATAGGAGATGTCCTTGAATTAAAAAAATTGACTGGAGCTAAGGTCTTAGCCCACCAGGATGAAAAAGAAATGCTAAATGACGCCAACAAGAATATGAGTCACCAACTTTTTAGGTCTAGAATAGAATTTGAAGCGGACATATATGTTAGCGATAAAGAAAAACTAAGGCTAGGAGACCATACATTTACCTTTATTGCAACACCAGGCCATACTAAGGGTGGTATGTGTATTAGGGTAGGTATGGATATGTTTACAGGTGATACCCTATTTGCAGGGTCAATAGGAAGGACAGATTTCTATGGAGGCGACTATAAGGTTATATTGAAGTCTCTAAAAAAATTAAGCAAGATGGAAAATGACTTAACTGTTTATCCAGGTCATGGTCCAACCAGTACTATAGGTATTGAAAAACAAGAAAATTATTATATGAAATTGGTGGTATAGATGTATATATTATTGCAGGGGCATAATTATAGGTACGAGATATCCGAATTTCTAAAGTTATTTTCTTCTGAGTTTTCTTTTATAGAATGCTCAGAAGATTTTGGCGTTAATAGAGAGGGTGAACTTTTGGTCAATAAGTTGGAGTTAGACCGAGCTTCTGATAGGGTGAGGATACTTACCAAAAGCCAGGTATATAAGGAAGGTCAGCTTATATACGAGAGAGAGCTTTCTCAAGATATAGACCTAGTAGATTATGAAAAAAAATTTGCAAAAATAAATAAAAAAATAGATAATGATATTAAGACAATATCAAAAAGACTTATTCAGAGGTCAATGTTTGACTATTTGAGTGACAAGTATGATGCCAATGTTCCATGGGGTATTTTAACCGGTATTAGACCCGTTAAGTTAATACATAGCCTTATGGACCAGGGTAAGACTGACCAGGAAATAAGCGACTTCATGAAGGAAGAATATCTTATATCCCAGGAAAAGTTGAACCTAATAATGGATATAGCCAAGAGGGAAAGACCCTTTATATATCCAACTTCGGAGGACAAGATATCACTTTACTTGAGCATACCTTTTTGCCCAACAAGGTGCCTATATTGTTCCTTCCCATCTCACAGTCTAGATAGGTATGGTCAGCATAGGGGGTCATATGTTGACACCCTATTAAAGGAGGCCAGGGGTATCAAGTCAATTATAGAGGACTTTGGCAAGACTATAGAAAGTCTTTACATAGGTGGAGGTACACCGACCAGCTTAGAGGCTAAGGACATGGATTATTTGATATCAAGCCTATTTGAAATCTTAGACTTATCTGAGATTAAGGAATTTACTGTAGAAGCTGGGAGACCAGATACCATAACTAGAGAAAAACTAGAGGTACTTAGAAAGCACAATGTAGACAGGATTAGTATAAATCCACAGACCATGAACCAGGTCAGTCTAGATAGGATTGGTAGAAGTCATAGTGTTGAAGATATTGTGGAATCCTTCAAAATGGCCAGAGACCTTGGCTTTGATAATATAAACATGGATCTTATACTAGGACTACCAGGTGAGACGCCAGCCATGGTTGAGGAGACTATGAAAAGGATAATAGACCTGGACCCAGAGAGTGTTACAGTCCACACACTTGCACTTAAAAGGGCTTCAGACTTGAATATTAATTTACAAGACCATAAAAATGACTTGACCAACTATAGGAATATGGTTGAAATGATAGATATTTCTAGGAGGTATATGGAAGTCCATGGCTACAAGCCTTACTACATGTACAGACAGAAGCATATGCTTGGTAACCTAGAAAACATAGGCTATGCTAAGCCTGGATATGAATGCCTGTACAATATGCAGATTATGGAGGAAAAGCAATCTAACTATGCGATAGGTGCTGGGGCAGTTTCCAAGTTTGTATACCTAGATGAAAATCGAATAGAAAGGGTCGACGATGTAAAGAACCTAGACCATTATCTAACAAGAATCGATGAAATGATAGATAAGAAGTATAAGGAGGTAGCAAAAAATGTTAACAAAAGCACCAAGAGGAACTAAGGATATAGTACCTGCAGAAGCCTATAAATGGAATTACCTAGAGGGCAAGTTCAGGGACCTGTGCAGGCTATATGGCTATGAAGAAATTAGGACGCCAATATTTGAGCACACAGAGCTATTTAAGAGGGGTGTTGGTGATACTACTGATATAGTTCAAAAGGAAATGTATACTTTTAAGGATAGGGGAGATAGGGACCTTACCCTAAAACCAGAGGGAACAGCTGGCGTAATCAGGGCCTTTATTGAAAACAAAATGTATGCTGAGACTCAGCCTACTAAACTTTTCTACATAACACCTTGCTTTAGGTATGAAAGACCCCAGTCTGGCAGACAGAGACAGTTCCACCAGTTTGGTGTAGAAGCAATTGGTAGCGATACCCCATCCTTAGATGCAGAGGTAATATCACTGGCAATGCAGTTCTTAGGCGAGGCTGGCTTAAAGGACCTGACAGTGTCTATTAACTCAGTTGGATGTCCAGTTTGTAGAGAAGAATACAACCAGCTATTAAAGGACTACCTGGCTGCCAAGGCTGATGTCCTTTGTGACCTATGTAATGATAGAAGAGACAAGAACCCTATGAGGGTAATTGACTGTAAGAATGAAACTTGCCAGGCCAATATAGTTGATATACCATTGATGGCAGACCACCTATGTGAGAATTGTAAGGACCACTTTAGTCAGTTAAAGCTATATCTGGATGAAATGGATATCAATTATGTGGTGGATAAGAAGATAGTAAGGGGTCTAGACTACTACAAGAGGACGGCCTTTGAAATTATTTCTAATGACCTAGGAGCCCAGTCTACTGTATGTGGCGGTGGTAGGTATGATGGTTTGGTTGAACAAATTGGGGGACCAAGCGGTTATAGTGGTATAGGATTTGGACTAGGAGCAGAGAGGCTTTTATTAACACTTGAAGCTAATGGGGTAGAAATTGGCAACCCTAACCATACAGATATATTTGTGGTAACTATAGGGGACAAGGCAAAGCTAAAGTCCTTCAGTATCCTAAAAGACTTAAGAGATAATCATATATCAGCAGATAAGGACCATCTAGATAGGAGTCTGAAGGCCCAGTTCAAGTATTCTAACAAGATTAATGCTAAGTATACTATTGTAATTGGAGACGACGAGCTTGATAAGGATGAGGCCACACTGAAAAATATGGAAACAGGTGACCAGAAATTGATAAAAATCAGTGAATTAGTTGAAGAGCTAAGAACTGTACTATAATTTGGAGGTAGAGGCATTGGATAATTTAAAGGGAATGAAGAGAACTTGTTACGCAGGGGACTTGAGATCTTCTGATATAGGCAAAGAAGTAGTATTGATGGGATGGGTCCAGAAAAAGAGAAACCTTGGTGGACTAGTCTTTGTTGATTTAAGAGATAGGGGAGGAATTTCCCAGATTGTATTTGATACCGATGTAAGTAAGGAAGCCTTTGAAAAGGCTGAAAAGCTGGGTAGCGAATATGTAATAGCTGTGAGGGGTAAGGTATGCGAAAGACAGTCTAAAAACCCTAACATGCCAACTGGTGAAATAGAAGTCTTTGCTCAAGAGTTAAGAGTTCTAAATGAATCACAGACACCACCTATATATATAAAGGATGATGATGAAGTAAGTGAAGCACTAAGGTTGAAGTATAGGTACCTTGACCTTAGAAAGCCTAAAATGCAGAAGAACTTGATGCTAAGACACAAGGTTGCCAATGTAGTTAGAAACTACCTATCAGATAATAACTTCTGTGAAATAGAAACGCCATTCTTGGTTAAGCCAACTCCAGAGGGAGCAAGAGACTACCTTGTGCCATCAAGGGTAAATAAAGGTAAGTTCTATGCCCTACCACAGTCACCGCAGCTATATAAGCAGCTATTAATGGTATCTGGTATGGATAGGTACTTCCAGATAGTTAAGTGCTTTAGAGATGAAGACCTTAGGGCTGATAGACAACCAGAATTTACTCAGATAGACTGTGAAATGTCATTTGTTGAAGAAAATGATGTAATGACTATAATGGAAGGTCTAGTAAAAGATGTATTCAAGGAGGTGCTTGGCAGGGATATAGTTACGCCATTTCCAAGGATGACTTATGCAGATGCAATGAATAAGTATGGGTCTGATAAGCCAGATACAAGGTATGGTCTAGAATTTGTAAATATATCTGACATAGTAGCAGACTGTGGCTTTAAGGTTTTTGCAGACTTTACTAAGCCTGGTTACTCAGTAAGAGGCATAAATGTAGTAGGTGGGGCAGACCACTTCACGAGAAAGGCTATCAGCCACTTGGAGGACCATGCAAAGACATATAGGGCTAAGGGTCTAGCTTGGATGAAGATAAGTGAAGAAGGTATTACATCTCCAATAGCTAAATTTTTTACAGAAGAGGAATTAGCAAAGATCACTGATGCTATGGATGCAAAGCTGGGAGACCTACTCCTATTTGTGGCAGACAAGGATTCAGTAGTGTATGACGCCCTAGGCCAGGTAAGAATAGCTGTGGCAGACAAGCTGGGTCTAGCAGATCCTAACCAGTTCAACCTATTATGGGTGACTGAGTTCCCAATATTTGAGGAGGATGAAGAAAATGGTAGATTTGTTGCTAAGCACCACCCATTCACTTCACCAATGGACGAGGACCTAGATAAGTTAGAATCAGCAGAAAATAAATTAGAATTAAGGGCAAAAGCCTATGATATAGTATTAAATGGGTATGAAGTAGGTGGGGGATCAATTAGAATCTCTAATGCAGAGGTACAGAAGAAGATGTTTAAGGCCCTTGGCTTTACAGATGAAGAGGCCTATAATAAATTTGGTTTCTTAATTGATGCCTTCAAGTTTGGCACACCACCTCATGGTGGTATAGCCTTTGGTTTAGACAGACTGGTTATGCTATTAGCAGGAGCTGAAAATATAAGAGAGGTAATAGCCTTCCCTAAAAACCAGAATGCAGTTTGTCCGATGACAAACGCCCCAACTACAGCAGAGGATGACCAGCTTAAGGAGCTAAGTATTAGGGTAGAAATAGAAGATAAGGAATAAGATATGAGTATTGATTCAGTAAATAATCATGATGATAGACACCTGAATCCCAGTAATGATAAGGACCTACTCCTAAAGAGATTGAGGAGGATTGAGGGCCAAATCAAGGGAATACAGGGTATGGTTGAGGATGAAAGATACTGTGTAGATATACTTACACAAATCTCTGCAGCCAAGTCAGCTATCAATGCCGTTGGGAATATGATCCTCGAGAATCATATTAGGGGCTGTGTAAAGGAAGCCCTTGAGCATAATGAGGACGATAAGCAGGAGCTAATTGATGAAATGATTGAACTAATGGTGAGATACTCCAAATAAGAGGAGGGATACAAATGGATCAAAGAGGTAGAATTGTAGAAATAGTAGATGAAAGAACTGCTATGATGAGGATGCAGAGAAATTCTGCCTGTGCATCTTGTGGTAAGTGCATAGGATCTTCATCATCAGAGTCACAGGAAATAATAGTAGAAGTAGACAACACTATAGGGGCAAAATTGGGTGATGACGTAGAGGTCAGCATGGACCAAATTGACGTGATGAAGGCCCTAGGTATCCTATATGGAATACCACTATTAGGTCTTCTTATAGGCTCAGTGGGGTCATACTATGTTTTCGAAATGCTAGGGGTAAAGGGCATGCTAGAAGTCTTGAGCGCCCTAGTAGGTTTTGCATTCACTGGATTGGCCTATTTGCTTATTAGGTCTAGGGAAGGCAAATTCAGAGCTAGTCGTAAATATATGCCAACCGTAACAAGGGTTGTCATAGATTTAAATACCTGCTCTCTTGATGGTAGTTGTGAGGGCATGTAAATATAAAAAGTAATAGGTAATCAGGAGGATGAAAATGGAATTATTCGACGAATTAAAAGCACAAATTGATGGTAAAAATATAAGAATAGTTTTACCAGAAGGAACTGAGCCAAGAGTACTTGGTGCAGCAGCAAGGCTACAGAAGGAAGGAATATTGGTACCAGTCCTACTAGGTCAACCAGAAGCTATAAAGTCAGTAGCTCTAGAAAATAATTTTGATATTGACGGTATAGAAATTATAGACATGGACAATTATCCAGAATTTGACGATATGGTAGCAGCCTTTGTTGAAAGAAGAAAGGGCAAGGTAAATGATGAAGAGGCCAGAAAGATCCTAAAGGATGCTAACTTCTTCGGCACAATGTTGACTTATATGGATAAGGTAGATGGTATGGTTAGTGGTGCTGTTCACTCAACAGCTGATACAGTAAGGCCAGCCCTACAGATAGTAAAGACTAGGCCGGGAGTACCAAGAACAAGTGGTTCTTTCCTAATGCTAAGAGGCGAAACTAGGTACTTATTTGCAGATTGTGCTATAAATATAGAGTTAGATGCTGAAGGCCTAGCTGGAGTAGCAGTAGAGTCTGCTAGAATGGCTAAGATGTTTGGTATAGATCCAAAGGTAGCCATGCTAAGCTTATCAACTAAGGGTTCAGCTAAGCATGATCTTATAACAAAGGTCCAAGATGCAACTAGAATGGCTAAGGAATTAGCTCCAGACATGGTAATCGATGGAGAGCTACAGTTTGATGCTGCAGTATCTGAAACAGTCGCTAAGCAAAAGGCTCCAGGTTCAGAGGTTGCTGGATTCGCCAATGTATTTATCTTCCCATCAGTAGATGCTGGTAATATTGGATACAAGATAGCCCAGAGATTGGGTGGGTTTGAAGCTTTAGGTCCAATCATCCAGGGTCTAAATAAGCCTATAACAGACCTTTCAAGAGGTTGTAACGAAGAAGACGTATACAAGCTAAGTATAATAACAGCTTGTCAGAGCTTAATATAATAAGTCCACAATAGAATATATCAAGGGTAGCCAGGTTAAGAAGTTACTTCTGTTTGCAAGATTGCTAAATAGAATTTCATTTTATCAATGGCTACCCTATTTTTATGGGTTGTATATAGCATATATTTTCATATAAAAAGACTTGGAACAATCAACCAAGTCTTTTTTAGTTTAATCCAGATCTAATTCAAAATCTAAGTCGTCATCAGAGTCATCATCCAAAATGATATCCTGTGAACTGCTTTTCTCCATCTTATCCAAATCGGAGTTTTTGTAGGATTCAGTATCTATATTCAAGCTGTTTAAGTGTTCGTTTAATTCATCCCTATTAAGTACAAACTGGTTGCCAGTCCTGTTCTTTCCAAGGTTTACCCATTCAACATACCTTGCTGAGTCCTTCCTAGAGAAGGCCCTTTTCAGCTGGTAGAAGTTAAATACCCTTGACAAGGAAGCTACTACCAGAATTCCCAGGGCAATACCAATACTAACTATAACCGACTTAGTACCTACAGTTGCGGCAATACTATACTTTTTAAACATAATAGCATAAACAGTCTGGTAAAGCCCAACACCTGGTACTAGTGGTAAGATACCGGGTATTACGAATATAATTGCGGGCTGCTTAAGTCTCCTTGCAAGTACTTCTGAGCAGATAGAGATTAGCGCAGCAGCAGTAAATGAGTATATCATTGGGTTCTCATAGTTAAAAACACCCAAGACATAGACCACCCAACCCAAGGCTCCTATAGGGGATACCCATAGTAAGAGTTTAGGCTGAACGTTGAAAAATATGGCAAAGCCACATGTTGCTAGGCCAGCGAAAATAAAGTGTTGCCATAGGGGTACTTGAGTTAACATCCTATACACCTCCTATTCCTATCACTAGGGCCACGCCTGAGGCAATGGCAGCCAGGATGATAAAGACTTCAAAAATACGGGCTGCACCTGACATGAGACTTCCTGAAATCAGGTCCCTCATGCACTTTATAAAGGCAACTCCTGGTAGTAGGGGCATTATAGAACCTACTATAAGAGAGGCTTCATCTGGTATCATGCCCAGCTTGTGGAGTATGACCCCGCAAATGGTTATAATTGAAGATGATAACATTGTGGCAAACATGCTGATAGAACTGTATTTAAGTGTACTATCATATACAAAGGTTGCCAAAATAGAGGTTAGTACAGTTAGTAAAAATGTTGACACCTGGTTACCACCTAATACTGCTGCACATCCAGCAGAGCCGATGCCTGTTCCAAGCAGGTATGCCCACTTTGGATAGGTTTTAAGTTTATCTATTTCATGTAACTTTTCTATTTCTTCTTCAATATCGGGATCAACCATATTTACAAATTCCCTAGAAAAATTATTTAGTAGAGATACCTTGTTAAGGTTTATACCCCTACTATCTATGGTTTTCATAAAGCAGAGACCATCAAACTTGTCATCAGATATTATAATTACAGTTGGTGTACTAAAGCAGTTGATATGGTTATAGCCTCTTGATTTACAAATTCTAAGGACACTATCCTCAACCCTGTAGGTTTCCGCTCCGTTTTTCACTAGGAGTTCGCCTAGGAAGAGGGCAAGCTTGATGGTTTGTTTTTTATATTCCTGGTCTTCAAGCCTATTTTTCAAGTCGTTACCTCCAATCTATATTACATTTAACATAGTTAGTATAACATAAAAGTATAATTATGTATTAGTTTTTGGGATTATTAGACCTAATATAGTCAATCAATTGACGAAATTTGCATTAATCATGGATTATATGTTATTATATAAAGATATATGGTTTCAAATTTCAATATATATGTCCATATGGATTTAGGATAATGATATGAAATCATATAAGTAGCTACACCTATAGTAAATATACGATATGTAGTTAAAAGGAGGGAATAAAAATGAATAGAAGGATATCGATGGTACTTACCCTATCTATGGTTGTAAATATCTTGGCCTATGCGGGTGGCTTGTCTCTTGCAGAGTCAAACGTAGTAGTTGATGACCAGTCAAGCTTAGTGGTCGAAGAAATTATCTCGACTGACAATCTTAAGAGGGAGGATGTGAGTACTAGTCAGCCAAGGGAAAATAAAGATAATGTGACAAACTCAGCTGTTCAACTAGAAAACCTAGCTGACGTGAAGTCAAAAATTGAGGCCGATGCCAAGGTTACTATTGACCTGCCAACATCAATAGGGGTGGGCCAGAGTGTGGTTAGTGGCCAGCTAGTAAGAGGAATAGGAGTATCTGTGTACACACTTACAGACAAGGAGTTCACTGATAAGAAGTTTGTACCTACTACAGATGCCCTTATTTCAAATCCAAAATACAATGTTAATACACAGGATGGCAAGTTTAGCTTAACTATAAATACAGCCAATCTTAAGGTTGGTAACCACCTAGCCTTATGCATCTACTATTCTTTGAGAGAGTCAGATGGAAAAATAGTTAATAAGAGCTTCTTTATAAATGCCACATATGGAGCTGGTTCAGATATTAACCCAGACCAGGTTACACCAGTCCAGCCAAGTGATGGAAGAAGAATCAGTGGTAATGATAGGTTTGCTACAAACCTTGCCTCAGTAAGGAAGACCTTCAAGTCAAGTCAGACTGTCCTAGTAGCTTCAGGCAACAGCTTTGCTGATCCACTTGCAGCTGGTCCACTTGCTATGAAGTACAATGCACCTATCATATTCTCTGACAAGACAGGTCTAAAGCCAGATGCGATCAAGCTTATAAAGGATCTGGGAGCTACTAATGTAATTATAGTAGGCGGTTTAAACTCAGTTCCTACCAACATTGCGACACAGCTAGCTGGTCTAAATGTAAGAAGGATCTCAGGAAATGACAGGTATGAGACTTCAGCCAAGCTGGTAAAGGAATTTGGAGCATCTAGGCATATAATATTTACTGATGGTAGAAAATTTGCCGATGCACTTTCAGCAACACCACTTGCCAAGAAGCTAAATTCACCAATACTACTGGTCAACAGTGTCAACAAGCTGCCTAATAATTTGGCTACATATAGGGATGCCTACATAATAGGTGGAAAGAACTCAGTAGGTCATGATATAGAAACTAGGCTAAAGGCAGTAAAGGGAGATAAGGTATACAGGATTTTTGGTCAGGATAGGGAATCAACATCTAACCAGGTAGCTGAAATACTTAAGTACAATGAAAATATACTTGCTAATGGAAGTAGCTTTGCCGATGCCCTAAGTGCAGTCAACCTTTTAAACGATGGTGGTAAGAACCTGCTACTTGTGAAGAAGGACTCAATATCAAAGGACAATAAGGCACTAACAGTAAATAAGACTAATTATATCATAGGTGGATATAATACTGTGTCAAAAGCAATACTTGGCTATTAATGGGTTAGGTTTAATAAAAGTAAACTTCAGGATATAATTTATTAAACTTAGAATTTTAAAATATAATAGACTTATTGAAATCAATGCTTTTTATAATTACTATAAAAAATGTAGAAATTATAAAAAAGCATTGATTTTTTTTGCATTATTATATATAATTATCTGGAGTTTACTTTTAATAAACTTTGGGTTTATTAAAAGTAAAGTAAATGTGGAATTTTATTTTGCTATAAATTGGAATGGAGGATTAGATGGAGATTGGTGAAAAGCTAAGGCGGTTAAGGACAGAAAAACAGCTGACCCAGGAGGAATTGGCAAATCGTTGCGAATTATCCAAGGGCTTTATATCGCAGTTGGAGAATGATTTGACATCACCATCAATTGCCACCCTGATAGACATACTTGAAATCTTGGGAACTAACCTCAGAGACTTCTTTGCTGATGAGGTAAATGAAAAGATTACCTTTGCTGAGGACGATATGTTTGAAACTGATGATGAGGACTTGGGTTATCATTTTAAATGGTTGGTACCAAACTCACAAAAGTATGACATGGAGCCTGTTCTAGTAAATATAGAGCCAGGAGGTTCCTACAAGGAGGAAAAGCCACACGAGGGTGAGGAGTTTGGATTCGTATTAAAGGGGACTATATGCCTACACATGGGCAATAAGAAATATAGGGTTAAGAAGGGCGAGAGTTTCTACTACAAGGCCAGGGAAACCCACTCAATAAGCAATGAAGGTAAGACACCAGCAAGCCTAATCTGGGTAAGCTGTCCACCTTCCTTTTAGAAAATTTTAGGGGGTATATATATATTGGAAAATAAACTAATTGAACTTAATAATATATCAAAGAAATTTAATGATAATACTATTTTGGACAGGTTTAACCTGACTATAAACGAAAATGAATTTTTGACCCTGCTAGGGCCAAGTGGATGTGGCAAGACTACACTTCTCAGGATAATAGCAGGCTTTGAGTTCGCTGATGAGGGAGATGTATTCTTTGGAGGCTATAGGGTAAATAGTGTACCAGCCTATCAGAGAAATATAAATACCGTATTTCAGAAGTATGCCTTGTTCCCACACATGGATGTGTATGAGAACATAGCCTTTGGTCTAAAGATTAAGAAGATGGACCCAATTACTGTTGAGGAAAAGGTAAAGAGCATGCTGGCCCTAGTTTCCCTACAGGGCTTTGAGCATAGAAAGATATCATCCCTATCTGGTGGTCAGCAGCAGAGAGTTGCAATAGCCAGGGCCCTTGTTAATGAGCCGAAGGTCCTTCTACTTGACGAGCCACTAGGAGCTCTTGACCTTAAGTTAAGACAGGAAATGCAGGCGGAGTTAAAGAAAATCCAGAAGAAGCTAGGGATTACCTTTATATTTGTAACACATGACCAGGAGGAAGCCTTGAGTATGAGTGATACAATAGTAGTCCTTGATAAGGGAGTAATCCAGCAGATAGGCAGCCCTATAGATATCTACAATGAGCCTGAAAATGCCTTTGTAGCCAACTTTATAGGTGAATCTAATATTATAGATGGCATAATGCATGATGACTTTGATGTAGAGTTTTCATCAAGGCGTTTTGTCTGTGTAGACAAGGGCTTTGAAAAGGGTGAAAATGTAGATGTAGTTGTTAGGCCAGAGGATATAATAATGACTAGTGCCGAAGAGGGTATGCTGAGGGGGATTGTTAGGTCCTCTGTCTTCAAGGGTGTCCACTATGAACTAGAGGTAGAAGAGAGTGGTAGGCTTTGGCTTCTACAAAATACTAAGACAGCTCCTATTGGAAGTGAGCTAGGCATGATTATTAATCCTGAGGATATCCATATCATGCACAAAGGAGATGCATAGGATGAAGAAGATTAAGAATAGAACAAATACCTTGGTTGAGCAAAAGGAGACTAGGTTGGCCTATCCCTATGCCCTTTGGTCAGCATTATTCATAGTAGTGCCCCTAGTACTGATAGTTTACTATTCTTTAACTAGAAAAACAGATGATGGGGGTATCCTATTTACATTTGAAAATTATAGGCAGGCCTTTGATCCCTTATTCCTAAAGGTATTTATGAGGTCATTTATACTTGCTGGTATAGCGACTATTTTATGTGTAATTATTGGTTATCCAGCAGCCTACATAATATCTAAGGCCAAGCTTAGCAGGAGGGACTCTCTGATCCTCCTATTTATCCTACCGATGTGGATGAATTTCCTACTGAGGACCTATGCCTGGATAGCAATACTTGGAAAAAATGGATTGTTAAATTCTCTTTTGGGGATTTTTGGTATTACACCAAATTCAATCCTCTATACAAGTTCTGCAGTACTACTAGGTATGATATACAACTTTTTACCATACATGGTATTGCCAATATATACGTCTCTACAGAAGATAGATGAAGACCTGGTAAATGCAGCAAGAGACTTGGGTGCCAATACAGCTACAGTATTTAGGAAGGTAATCTTCCCACTGAGCATACCGGGTGTCTTAAGTGGGGTAACAATGGTATTTATGCCTTGTGTAACAACCTTCGCCATTTCTAGACTACTAGGTGGTGGTAAGACTATGCTGGTAGGAGACTTGATTGAACAGCAATTTACAACTGTTGGTGACTGGAACTTAGGTTCTTCTATATCAATAGTTATGATGGTTATAATACTAATTTCTATGGCCTTTATGAACAAGATAGACAGGGATGAGAGACAAGGGGGGAAGGTATAATGCAGAAAAGAAACTTAATATCTAAGCTATGCTCTAATATCTACCTGGTGCTTGTATTTTTGTTCTTATACGCACCTATATTGGCCCTTGTAATATTCTCATTTAATGATTCAAAGTCTATGGGCGTATTAAATGGCTTTACCATGAAGTGGTATGTGGCCCTATTTAAGAACGAGACAATTTTATCAGCCCTTTATTATACTGTAAGTATAGCTGTTTTGGCCTCAATCATATCTACTATCTTTGGTACCATAACATCTATTGGTATCTATAAGATGAGGGGTAAGGCCAAGGCTACTATCTTAAATATAAACTATTTACCAGTTTTAAATACTGATATAGTAACAGGTGTTGCCCTAATGAGCTTGTTTGCCTTTTTCCAAATGAATTTTGGTTTTAAAACTATGCTCTTGTCACATGTGATGTTCTGTACACCATATGTAATCCTATCAGTCTTGCCAAAGCTAAGGCAACTACCTGACAATGTAGAAGAGGCTGCCCTAGACCTAGGAGCAACACCTTGGTTGGCAATAAGAAAGATTGTTATACCGCAGATCAAGCCGGGTATAATGTCTGGATTTCTGATGGCCTTTACTATGTCTATAGATGACTTCATCATTTCCTTCTTCAATACAGGAAATGGTGTAAGTAATCTGTCTATAGAAATATATGGTATGGCTAGACGTGGAATTAAACCGGAGATAAATGCCCTATCAAGCCTGATGTTTTTAACAGTATTGGTCCTATTGATATTGGCTAATAGGAAGGATTCTATAATTAAGAATTCCGCCTTGGGTAAGGCCTAGTCAGGGGGTAGAAAATAATGAGACTAATAAAGATAAATAATAAATTAAAAAACAATATAGGAAGAACCATGGCCATGACGCTGATTTTATCCTCAGTTGCAATATTTACAAGTGGTTGTCTAGGTGGTGGCCAGGATTCTACTAAAGTTCTTAACGTATATAACGTGGGTGACTATATAGATGAGAGTCTAATCAGTGAGTTTGAAGAGCAGACAGGTATTGATGTCCAGTATTCAACCTACGATACCAATGAGATGATGTATCAGAAGGTTAAGAGTGGAAGCACAAAATATGACCTTGTATTTCCGTCTGACTATATGGTTCAGAAGATGAGTAGGGAAGGCCTATTAAAAAAGATAAACTATAATAATATACCTAACTTCAAGTATATAGACAAGTCCTTTTTAAATCCTAAGTACGATCCTACTAATGAGTACTCAGTCCCATACATGTGGGGTACCCTAGGCATAGTCTATAACAAGAATATGGTAGATGATAAGGTTGACTCATGGGATATACTTTGGGACAAGAAGTATACTAGAAATATACTTATGTTCGACTCTGTAAGAGATAGCATGGGTGTGGCCCTAAAGAAGCTTGGCTATAGCATGAACTCTGTTGACAAGGACCAGATAAATGCAGCCAAGGACCTTTTAATAAAACAGAAGCCACTTGTCCTTGCCTACGTAAATGATGATGGTAAGGATAGGATGATAGCTGGAGAGGCTGCTATGGGAGTCTTTTATTCAGGAGACTTCCCACTTATGAAGGAGGAAAATGACGACCTAGAGTATATAATACCTAGTGAGGGATCCAACAAGTGGACAGATGCAATATGCATACCACAGACTGCTGATAATGAAGACTGGGCAGAGGCCTTTATAAACTTCCTATGTGACCCTAAGGTGAACGCTAGGAATACAGAGTATATAGGATATTCAACTCCAATAAGTGAGGGAAGAAACCTCCTACCAGAGGCGCTGAAGAATAACAAGTCTATGTATCCTGACCAGGCCATACTAGACAAGTGTGAGGCCTTTCTAGATATACAGAATGCAATTAAGGAATATGATAAGGCCTGGATTGAGTTAAAGAGCTATTAGTCTTTATAAAGTAAATCATAGAATGTATGATAATGCATTTTATAATATAAATAAAAGTGGAGCAGACCTTCCAGTAAAAGCTGGATTTTCTGCTCCCTTATTATTTTATAATTATAGATTACCTGTTTTTAAATCTTCCGTACAGACCTGTAATATAACTGATATATCCCTCTAGGTCATGGTTGTACATTTCGTGTGGCAACATCCTAAATATCCAGTTACCCTCATCAATACCTGGAGTATTTATCCTTGACCAACCCTCAAAGTCATACCAGTCCTGAAGAGGTATAATAGCCATGTAGGAATTAGTCATCATGACAGACCTTATTAGGCATTCAGTATACCTGTCATAGGCTGACATCCTTAGGTAGGCCTCTGCATATGAGAATTCACTAGGGCTGCAAGTTTTTAGCCATTCAGCCAGGCTGGTATTGTCATGTGTTCCTGTGTAGGCAACTGAATTCTTTGGATAGTTATGTGGCAGGTTATGGTTGTCAGCATCAGAGCTAAATCCAAACTGGATGATCTTCATGCCAGGGAAGCCCGTATACTCTAATAGGTCACGAACTTCATCAGTAATAATACCAAGGTCTTCAGCTACTATGTTAGCATTTTTAATTTCCTTCTTTACCTGGTCAAAAAGCTCCTTGCCTGGTGCCTTTATCCACCTTCCGTTCATAGCATCTCTAGTGACAGGATCTATAGAATAGAAGCTTTCAAAGCCTCTGAAGTGGTCTATTCTTAATATATCGTAAAGCTCAAGAGATTTTTGGATTCTCTTAACCCACCAACCAAACTTGTGCTTCTTTAGGTAGTCCCAATCGTATAGAGGGTTACCCCAAACCTGGCCAGTTGCTGAAAACTCGTCTGGTGGAACTCCTGATATCTGATGCGGTTCACCCTTTTCATCTGTCAAGAACATGTCCCTATTGTAGTAGAAGTCAGAACTATCACGTGATACGTAGATTGGCATATCACCGAATATTTCTATACCACGATCATTTGCATATTTCTTCAACTGGTGCCACTGGTCGAAGAATAGGTACTGTAGGAAGCAGTGGAAGTCAATTGTGTCGGGATTTGGCTTGTTAGCTGGGTTTGGCCATTCCCAGTATGGCTTTTCGTCATTTGCTTCCTTTAGAGCCATGTATTTGGCAAAATCATCAAGCCAGAAGGCATTTTCCTTCTTAAAATCCTTGTAGGCTTGGTCATGCTTAGGATCAAAGTTCCTGAAGGCCTCTCTAAAAATAATCATCTTAAGAGACCTGGCTTTAGCATAGTCAGCATATCTTGGATCTGCCTGGTAGTAGCCCTGGTATACAGAGTTAATAAAGTTCCAGTCTACAAGGCCCTTGCCTACAAGCATGTCTATGTCTATAAGGTCATAGTTACCTGAAAAGGCGCAGACAGACTTGTATGGTGAATATTCATCAATTGCAGCAGTTGCTGTTATCGGTAGTATCTGCCAAACAGATTGACCAGTTCTTACCAAAAAGTCTACAAATTCATAGGCGCAGTGGCCTAGACTCCCAACCCCGTACTTACTAGGTAGGGAGAAAATTGGCAGGAGGATACCTGCCTTCCTAGTGTTTGTCATATTGATTACCTCTTATCCAAGTCTTATTATATCTACTTGGATCCTTTCTATTTATTATAATTAGACTTAAAACTTCAAAAATATTTTACTTATCTAAGTGTATAGCAGTATAGGATCTTGGTCCAACAACCAGTCCATAATTTGTAGGGTAGGCGTCCTTATTTCCAAAGACCTTTTTACCACCAAGTATTTCTTCTACTAGGACAGGCTTATCCCCAAGGTTTACTAGACAGGCTATATCGTTTCTATAGTAGCATATTAGGTTTTCTCTAGCAAAACCAAAATCAAAGCCAGTCTTAAAGCTATCCTTATATTTTGACCTAAAGGTAGTCAAGGCCTTGTAGTGGTCATATATATCCTGGTTACTGTCCTCCTCTATAAAGCAACACCTATTGTATGGGTCGGAGAAGCCCTCCATACCATTTTCGTCACCGTAGTATAGTGATGGCACACCTGGTAGGGTGAACTGTATAAATGAGGCTATTTTTTCAAGCTCAAGGGCTTTTTTGTATAGGCCCTCTGGTAAACTATAGCCTAGCTTGTCTTCATGCTTAAAACTATCTACATCGAGAGCCAGACAAGTTGTTATCCTGGCAGTATCATGTGTAGATAAAAGGTTCATAAGTGTGTCTAGGGCAGGTTGAGGATAGTTAGAAATAAGGTCTATTATCCTATTTTTAAATAGCTTTGTATCCTGTCCCTTTAGGAGGTCAATTATAGCTGTCCTCCAAGGGTAGTTCATGACAGAATCTAGCTGCTGACCTAGTAAATAACGTCTTCTACCTCCATATGAAAATTTGTTAGTGGCATCTTCCCATACTTCACCAATGATTAGGGCTTCTGGGTCTGTAGCCTTGATAGATTCTCTTAGTCTATCTATAAAGACATCTGGTAACTCATCTGCCACATCGAGTCTCCAACCACCTGCACCGAGGTCTTGCCAGAATTTAAGGACTCCATCCTCCTGGCTGCATACGTAGTTTGTGTAGTCCTCATTTTCCTTAATCAGTTCTGGAAGGTTATCAAAGCCCCACCAAGAAGCATAGGTATTTGGATAATCTATAAAGTTAAACCATGGATAGTAGGCTGATTCCTTGGACTGATAAGCTCCTACGCCAGGATACCTACCATACCTATTAAAATATATACTATCCGAACCTGTATGACTAAAGACACCATCTAGGACAAGTTTAATGCCAGACTTATTAAAGTCATGACAGAGGTCTCTGAAGCTGTCTATAGTTCCCAAATAAGGGTCTACATTCTTGTAATCAGCTGTTGAGTACCTATGGTTTTCCGAGCTTTCAACTATGGGATTTAGGTATACCATATCAATATTCAAGCCCTCTAGATAGGCACGACTTTCCCTAATACCATCTAGATTACCCATAAAGAAGTCCTTGGCAGAGTAGTTAGGCGTGTCTAATCCTGACTGTGGACATCCACCCCAATCATTCCTAATAGTCCTCTCATCTTCATTCACTGCCCTTGGAGCCTTATATGATGAACTCCTTTTAAACCTATCAGGAAATATTTGATAGATGATACCCCCCTTAATCCAGTCAGGAGTAGTAAAGTCTGCATCATATACAGTTAACTGCCAGCAAATCAAATCATCAGTAACTTCAGGCTGGTAGTTAATCTTGGATATATTATGACTACAGTCATGGTAGTTTAACTGGAAATAGTAGAAATAAAGACCTGTTTCAAGCGGTCCTAAATCTACATGATACCTTATATAGCCCTGGTATTTTAACTGGTCTTCCTGGTCGATTTCTAGTATAGTCATTGGTATCCTCTTTAAGTCATATGGAGACTTATCATTGAAATATACAAATTCCAAAGATTGGAAGTGGATTGATTCATGTATATATATGTCTATGCTTGTCTTTTCGTTATTTTTGACACCTCCAAGTGGCTTCTTATCAATTTCTTGTCTGTAAATTACTTTTCTCATATTATCCTCTTCTGCATTTTCTATTTTATTTTTGTATTATTTTCCTAATATCATAAACCCTATAATTAATGTAAGTAGAACAAGACTAAAAGCTTATTTAAAACTTATTATTTAAATAGTAATCGAGTTCTAATATACATTTTATAATATATTATATACCAAAACAATGAGATTTTTCGTGTAAATTTGATGAATTTTTTTTTATTTTATTAAAATTATATCGAAAGCGTTAGAAAAAACGATTTTCCAAAAAATAAAGATTTTCATAGGAAAAAAATTGCATTATTTTGTGAAAATTAGCATTTATTTATGGTATGATGTATGTAATTATAATGGTATGATGTATTGATTATACCTAATTTTAATCGACTAAATCTTATCGACTTATTAAATAATTAATAGAGTCGATATAGAAGTATCATAAATGGTGAGGTGAGAAGAGTATGAAAAAAGACCAAAAGAACGATTTGGCTAAGTATCTATTCCATGAAGGTACCAATTACAGGGCCTTCGATTATATGGGCTCCTTCCTTGACGGTGACGAATGCACCTTTAGGGTATGGGCTCCTGGTGCCAAGAGGGTATATGTGACAGGCGAATTCTGTAACTGGGACCCATTTGTATATGAGGCAGAGAAGGTTACGGATTCAGGAATATATGAGTGCCGTATAAAAAATATCAAGCAGTATGATGCATACAAGTATGTATTTGAAACTCAAGACGGAAGGACCCTATACAAGTCCGACCCTTATGCAAGACACTTTGAAACAAGGCCAAACACCTCATCTAAGGTATATAAATTTGATGACTATGAATGGGGTGACCAGGCTTGGATGAAGTCCAGGAAGGTTCCTAAGGACGGTCCAATGAATATATATGAATTACACCTTGGGACTTGGAAGACCAGGGACAATGGTGAATTCTACTCTTATCGTGAATATGCAGAACTTTTGCTTGCCTATCTAAAGGACATGAAGTATACGCACGTTGAGCTGCTTCCTTTGATGGAGCATCCATATGATAAATCATGGGGCTACCAGGTTACGGGCTATTTTGCACCTACATCTAGGTATGGATTACCTGAAGACCTTATGTACTTGGTTGACCTGCTACACCAGAATAATATAGGTATAATCCTAGACTGGGTACCAGGACATTTCCCTAAGGATGAATCAGGCTTATGTGAATTTGATGGATCATATGCCTACGAGTACTCAGATCCACTAAAAATGGAGCACAAAGAATGGGGAACTAGGGTCTTTGACTATGGTAAAAACGAGGTGGCATCATTCTTGATATCTAACGCTGTTTATTGGTTAGACAAGTTCCATATAGATGGTCTAAGGGTAGATGCAGTTTCATCAATGCTATATCTTGACTACTTTAGACAGGGTGGCGAGTGGAGACCAAATAAATATGGGGGCAAGGAAAATCTAGAAGTTCTTGAATTCCTAAAGAAGCTAAATGAACACGTACATGATACCTTCCCAGGAGCTATGATGATAGCAGAAGAATCTACAGCCTGGCCAAAGGTGAGTCATCCTGTAAAGGACGGTGGTCTAGGCTTTGACTTTAAGTGGAATATGGGGTGGATGAACGATTCATTAAAATATCTTGAATCTGACCCATATTTTAGGTCTGGAATACATAATTGCATGACCTTCTCCATTACATACGCCTTTAGTGAAAACTATATACTAGCCCTTTCACATGACGAGGTGGTACATGGAAAGAAGTCTATCTTTGAAAAGGCCTATGTCCCTTATGAGGACAAGTTTAAGAGTCTGAGGGTATTCCTAGCCTATATGTATGGCCATCCAGGCAAGAAACTTAACTTTATGGGTACGGACATTGCCCAGGTGATAGAATGGAATGATGAAAAGCAACTAGATTGGGTTCTTTTAGATTACCCATTACATGCAACACATCAGAAGTTTGTCAGAGACCTAAATGCCATATATGCCAAGCATAAGCAACTATGGGAGTTGGATACCAACTGGGATGGATTTAGGTGGAATACTGTGGATGACAATACAAATAATGTTTTTTCCTTCACTAGGTATGATGCCAAGGGCAATGAGATCTTGGTTATCTGCAACTTCTCATCACAGCAGCTGAAAAAGTATAAAATCGGGGTAAGCTCCGATAAAAAATATAAGGTCTTATTGAATAGTGACGCCAAGAAGTACGGTGGAGATGGCTTGGTAAACAGAAACATTCATTCAATAAAATCAGAGTTTAATGGGTTTGACTACCATATAGAGGTCAATATCGGATCTTTTGGAAGTCTATATTTGGTGGAAAAATAAATAGTTAAGAGAGGTAAAGCTATGAGTTTAAAAAAAGAAATTGTTGCAATGCTATTAGCAGGTGGTCAGGGAACTAGGCTTAAATCCCTAACAAAGAACATGGCCAAGCCAGCAGTTCCATTTGGTGGTAAGTACAAGATAATCGACTTTCCGCTATCAAACTGTGTGAATTCAGGCATATCTACAGTCGGGGTCCTAACTCAGTTTATGCCTTTGGAGCTTAATAGCTACATTGGAAATGGTGCCCCATGGGACCTAGATAGGATGGACGGTGGTTTGTCAATCCTTCCTCCATATACAGGTGGAGAGACAGGTGACTGGTATAAGGGTACATCAAATGCAATCTACCAGAATATGAAGTATATTGAACAGTATGATCCAGAATACGTATTAATTCTTTCTGGTGACCATATATACAAGATGAACTACAATGAAATGTTGAAGTTCCATAAGTCTAAGGGGGCAGATTTAACAGTTGCCCATATAGATGTTCCACTTGAAGAGGCTAGTAGGTTTGGTATCCTTAATACTATGTCAGACCTTTCTGTAAGTGAATTCGTTGAAAAGCCAGAAAAGCCAATATCAACTAAGGCTTCGATGGGTATTTATATCTTCAACTGGTCCCAGTTAAAGATATACCTTGAAAAGTGTGAAAATGCTGAAGATACTAGCTATGACTTTGGTAAGGACGTAATACCTATGATGTTAGCCGATGGAAAGAAAATATTCGCCTACCCATTCAAGGGCTACTGGAAGGATGTAGGAACTATAGAGAGTCTATGGCAGGCTAATATGGACCTATTGAACAATGCTTACAACTTCCATATCTATGATCCGCTTTGGAGAATATACTGCAGACATTATGAGTCTATGGCCCAGTACATTGGACCAAAGGCCAAGCTATCAAATGCCATGATTTCTGAGGGAAGTAGCGTAAGTGGAACTGTTAAGGAATCGGTTGTATCATCTGGTGTATATATCCATGAGGGTGCAGAGGTAGTAAACAGTGTGATAATGAAGAATGCAGTTATAGGCAAGAATGCCAAGGTATACAATTCTATAGTTGCTGAAGATGCCATTATAGGTGAAGGTGCTATAGTTGGTCATGAAAAAATAGAACTTGGTAAGGATATGATCACTGTTGTAGCCAACAAGGATGTAGTCAAAGATAAGGAAACATTCAAAAAGAAGTAGGAGGGGATAGTATGAACGGATTTTGTTTAATATTTGCAGATAATTACAAGAATTATGATTTAGAAGGTTTAATAAAGAATAGGTCCCTAGCATCCCTACCTGTAGCTTGTAGGTACAGGATTGTTGACTTTATCCTCTCTTCATTGGTAAAGGCTGATGTGGCTGACATTGGTATTTTGACTACTAACAACTACAATTCCCTAATGGACCATGTAGGTTGGGGTAAAGACTGGAATCTAAATAGAAAAAATGGTGGTCTAAAAATTATACCTCCACTAGCGATTTCTGATACAGGTCTAGCCAGGAATAAGTTTGAAGCCTTGAGTAATGCAAGCCAGTATATGGAGGGTAGACTTCAGGACTACTGTATAATTGCAGATTCTAATATCATCTGTAATATTGATTTCAAGGACTTGCTTAGGTACCATGAAGAAAATAATGCAGATGTGACAGTAGCAGTAGTTAAGAGGAAGCCTGAAAAGGATGAAATTGAAATGATTCTTGACAATAAGAACAGGGCCTACGACTCACTTTACCACAAGGATGGAGCAGACTATGAATGTAATACCCTATTAAAGATAACAATCATGCACAAGGATTTCTTGAATGAAATTATTAAAAAGGGAATCACACTAGGTTGGGAAGATATAGTGAGAGACTACATATCAAAGAACTTCAACAGGCTGAATGTCTATGCATATGAGGTAAAGGGATACTGTAAGGTAATAAATAGCCTAGAAAGCTATTATGACTTCCATATGGACCTATTAGATGAAAGAATAAGCAAGGAAATATTCCTGTCTGGTACTGAAATACTAACAAGGGTAAGGGACAGTGTACCAACTAGCTATGGCAAGAATTCAAACGTATCTAACTCTATCTTGGCTGATGGCTGCCATATAAATGGAAAGGTTGAAAACTCAGTAATCTTCAGAGATGTAACAATTGAAGAGGGTGTTGAGCTTAAAAATTGTATAGTTATGTCTAGCACGACTATCAAGGAAGGTGCTAAACTAGAATATGTAATCACAGACAAGGAAGTGCTTGTTACAGAGGGTAAGGAGCTAAAGGGTGATAGAAACTGTCAGTTTATAGTTCCTAAGAAGAAGACAATCTAATGCTAATACTATGTTAGGACTCTATCTAGGGTCCTAACATATATGAATTAAAATAGAGATATAATTTTGAACACATACAGAAAGAGGTGTTGTGAGTGAAAGTTTTATTCGTTGCTGCGGAAGCATCTCCCTTTGTAAAAGTTGGAGGATTGGGAGACGTAATGGGTGGCTTACCTGCAGCCTTGAATGATAATGGTGCGGACGCAAGAGTAGTTCTGCCACTTTATTCATCAATTGACAGGAACAAGTACAATATCAACTTTGTGAAATACATATATGTATCATTGGGTTGGAAGCAGATTTATTGTGGTATTTTCGAAACTGAATACAAGGGTATTAAGTTCTACTTTATAGATAATGAGCAGTACTTTAATAGGTACCAGACATACGGAGAGCCGGATGATGGGGAGAGGTTTGCCTTCTTTTCTAAAGCAGCTGTAGATATAATGCCGCACATTGACTTCAAGGCTGATATTATGAATGCCAATGACTGGCATGCGGCCCTATCGGTCGTATATCTAGACCTTTATAGGAGAGAAGGATATGATTTCTATAGGGATATGAAGAGCGTAATCTCAATTCATAATATAGAATTCCAGGGCAAGTACAATCCATATGTATTAGGAAGCCTATTTGGTTTAGGTAATGAGTACCTAGGAGCCTTGACTTTTGATGGGGATATAAACCTATTGAAGGGGGCTATCCAGCTAGCTGATAGGGTAAATACAGTTAGTGAGACTTATGCAAATGAAATATTAGACCCATACTTTGCCTTTGGGTTAAGTCCAGTCTTATCCAGTGAGAGATGGAAGCTTAGGGGGATAGTGAATGGTATTGACTATGATAAGTTTAACCCTGAAAGTGATAATATGATAAGTCAGAACTTCTCGCTAAAGACTCTAGACAAGAAAATAAAAAATAAGCTAGCCTTCCAGGAAGAAATGGCCTTGGAGGTGAGTGAAGATATACCAATGGTAGGCATGGTAACGAGGTTGACAGGTCAAAAGGGTATAGACCTAGTTGTCGAAGCAGCTGAGCATATCCTAAATATGGGTGCCCAGTTGGTAATTTTAGGAACAGGAGACCCATATTTTGAAGAACAGTTAAGGAACCTAGAATATAGGAGACATGACAAGATGAGATCTATCATCATGTTTTCTAATGAACTGTCATCAAAGATATATGCTAGTTCAGATATATTCTTGATGCCATCTAAGTCTGAACCATGTGGCCTATCCCAGCTGATAGCTATGAGGTATGGTAGCATTCCTGTAGTTAATAGGGTGGGCGGTCTTAGAGATACAGTAGAACCGTTTGATCCTACTAGGATGACTGGCTATGGCTTCACATTTGAAAGCTATAATGTATACGATATGCTAGATGCTATTAAGAGGGCCCTAGATGTATATAATTATGATCAGAAAACTTGGAAGCATATTATGAGAAATGCAATGGACCACGATATGACTTGGGATAATTCAGCCAAGAAGTATCTGGACATGTATAGGGAGGTCCTTTAGTCTATAATAACATATAGTAGATTAGACAAGGACTAAAAGTGCTAATAAATAAGTATTTGGTGTATGGTAGACACCGGGCTGGTTTTATTACCATATCAAATATATTAATTTAAATATTATGGTAAATAATATAAACAAAAAGTGATAGAGGAGAAAAAGAATGAGTGAAATGACAAAAGATATTGAACAATATCTGCAGACAAAGTTCGGTAACTCTATAGAAGAGTCTAACGAAAGACAGTTATACCAAGCTTTAATGGCTGAAACCAGAAATAGGCTATTGAAAAAGAGGTACGACTACAACAAAAAGCTAAAGGAAAGTGGCCAGAAGCAGGCCTACTATATGTCAATGGAATTCTTGGTGGGAAGAACGCTAAGAAACAACCTATTTAATCTTGGTTTAGAAGAAGAAATAAGGTCTTTCCTTGCTGAAAAGAATTTTGACTTAGATAAGATTTATGACATGGAGCCAGATCCAGGTCTAGGAAATGGTGGTCTTGGTAGACTTGCATCATGTTACCTTGATGCCTTAACTAGCAACGACTATCCAGTAACTGGCTTTTCCATACTGTATGAATTTGGTATATTCAAGCAGGTTATTGCAAATGGTTGGCAGCAGGAATACCCAGACAACTGGCTAGGTATGGGTCAGTATGGTCTGGTTCATAGAAGTGATGAAGAAATTGAAGTTAAGTTCTATGGTAAGACTCAAGAACACTGGACTAAGGATGGACTAAAGGTTACTTATGAAGACTATACATCAATAATAGCAGAGCCATATGACCTTATGATTTCAGGATACAAGAGTGAGGCAGTAAATGTCCTAAGACTATGGAAGTCAAAGGCAGATGCAGGTTTCGATATGAAGCTATTTGAAAGAGGAGAATATGCTAAGTCATCTGAATCAGAGGCTATAGCTGAATCTATTTCAAAGCTACTATACCCAGCTGATGATACTAATGAGGGTAAGGCTCTTAGAATAAAGCAGCAGTACTTCTTTACTAGTGCGTCACTACAGCAGATAGTGAAAAACCACTACAAGACTTACGGTAGCCTAGATAATTTGGCTGACAAGGTGGCTATCCATATAAATGATACTCACCCTTCAATGTGTATACCTGAATTGATGAGAATTCTATTGGATGACTATGACTATAGTTGGGAAAAAGCGTGGGATATAACTACTAAGGTATTTGCCTACACTAATCATACAATAATGGCAGAAGCTTTAGAAAAGTGGTCTGTAGACCTGTTTGCCCCAATTCTACCAAGAGTATTTACAATTATTAGGGAAATCAATAATAGGTTCTGTCAGCATTGTAATGAAATTGGAGCGTCATCTGACCTAGAGTCAATGTCAATTATCCACAATAATATGATAAGGATGGCTAACCTTTGTATAGTAGGAAGCTACAATGTAAATGGTGTATCAGGCCTGCATAGTGATATCCTAAAGGCAGATACATTTAAGGAATTTAATAAGGTTTATCCAGGCAGGTTCAACAATGTAACTAATGGTATAGCCCATAGAAGGTGGCTAGGTCAGGCCAATCCTGAGTTGACAAGCTACCTAAATGGCCTACTAGGTGGTGACTTTATTAAGGACCTATCAAACATAGAAGAACTATTGAAGTATGCTGATGATAAGACAGTTCTAGCTGACTTAGAAAAGATTAAGCATACAAAGAAGGAACAGTTAGCTAAGTACATAAAGGATGCTAACGGTATAAATGTAGATATCGACTCTATATTTGATGTTCAGGTTAAGAGATTACACGAGTATAAGAGACAGCTACTAAATGCCCTTCATATAGTTTACCTATATAGGCAGATTAAGTTTAATGGTCTAAGACCTAGACCAAGAACATTTATATTTGCAGCCAAAGCATCATCAGGCTATGTAATGGCTAAGAATATAATTAAGTTCATATGTACCCTATCTGACATGATAGAAGCAGATCCGCTTGTTAGGGACTATATAAAGGTAGTATTCTTAGAAGACTACAGGGTAACACTTGCTGAAATAATTATACCAGGAGCAAATGTAAGTGAGCAGATTTCACAGGCAGGTAAGGAAGCATCTGGTACAGGTAACATGAAGCTAATGCTAAATGGAGCCTTGACACTAGGTACGCTTGATGGTGCCAATGTTGAAATACATGATGCAGTAGGTGATGAAAATATGTTCCTATTTGGTCTAAAGACATCAGAGGTTAATGACCTATACAAGAGTGGCTACAGACCAAGAGACTACTATGATAAAAATTCGGAAATCAAGGAAACACTTGACTTTATAAGGACTATAAACATAGATGGCACTTCATTTTCTAATATAGTAGACTACTTAATCAACCAGGATCCATATATGTGTCTTGCAGACTTCGAAAGCTATGTAAGTAAGCAGAAGGAAGTTGAAGAGGCTTATGGAGACAAGGACAGGTGGAACAGGATGTCATTAGTTAACATAGCCAAGGCTGGAATTTTCTCAGCAGACAGGGCTACACAGGAATATACTGATGGTATCTGGCATATAGAAAGAGTTAAATAATATTTTAAAGACTTCAAAGGTCCCCATGAGCTTAACAGCTTAGGGGACCTTTCCTTATATACTTGATAGGCCAATTACATTAACCTTCTAAATTATGGTATTTTTTGATATAATATAGGTGTAAGTATCATATATATACGGAGGAAGCCATGAGTTTACAAGAATTCGAGTTTATCGAATCAGCCATAGATATACTGAGAAGTCAGCAACAAACCCTAGAGACAATTGAATATGAGTTGGTCAAGTTCTTTGGATCTATTCCACTTAAGGAAAACGAGTTGATGTCTGTCAGTTCAAGGATAAAATCCGAAAGCAGCCTTAAGGAGAAAATAATTAGAAATAGGTACCTAATGGACTATGACAATCCAGAAATAATGTTCTCTGAAATACCTGATATTATTGGGGTGAGGATAGAGTGTAAGTTTATCAGGGATGAAAAGGATATTTTTATGCAGATAAAGAATTACTTTTCAGAAACAGATGATAGAAAGTTCTTTTACGCCAAGTCCAATAAAAATATAAGACTTTATATGTTTGAAAAGCAGCCACTAAAGCAAAAAAATGGCTTTGAAATCTATAAGCTAGACGGTGAATATGTGCTAGCAGACAGGAAGATAAAGTTCGAGCTCCAGATAAAGGCCCTAGTAAATGTCTTTTGGAGTGAGATAGAACACAAGATTATTTACAAGAATACTACATATCTTCTTGAGGATCAGTTTATCAAGGATATGATGATATCAATCAAAAACAACCTTACCATGATAGATGACCAGCTCCTTAGTATATACAAGAACTTCAAGCCAGAAACCAAGATAAATTCTAAATTTGGTAGGAATGAAATAAAGGCGGTATTCTCGAAGCTCCTGTATGATACCATTACCTATAAGATGGATGAGCAGCTGGCCTTTGCTATAGACTTTAAAAAGCCTTGCCAGACAATACTGGACTACTCGCTTCAAAAGTATAAGGATACAAGTGATGGACTAAGTGCCTTTATGACTGAAGAATATAAGAAAATAAACGAATTTTTAAATAAGGATATAAACTTCAATGATGGCCTGGTCCTTGAACATGAGCCGGTATTTGAGGATAGATTTTCTAGAGATATTGCCTATATATTTATAGATAAGATGAATACAGAGGTGCCGTGGAACCTATTCTTTAGAATCCTATTTGAGCTAGAGCCAGACAATAATGTCGATGATTTTTCTAATTTTATAAGATACTACAAGAGGTCTCTTATAAGCAAGGACAGCCTTTATAATCTTATGGATTCCTTTGGTGAATATAGTATAAAGATTATAGATGACATGTACGAATGTATTTTGAAGGTTATAAAGCAGGTCGGAAAGATAGATATTTTCTTTGCAAGCAACTTATCCAAGATGAGAAGGATAGCGTCTGAGGGCTTAGACTACGTATGTTATGAGTTTGAAAACTACTATGAATACATGGAACAGAAGAGGATAATATCTAAGATTATGGTAGATAGTCTAATGAAAATTTATAAATAATGAAGACAGATGTTTTGAGGTGATAAAATTGAACGATTTAACATATTTGAGGCTTATACTGACAGAGGAAGACAACTACCCGGTCATGTATTCATTGTCTCAGGAGGAAGTAAACATTATTGGGCAAGATGACCAGGCCATGTCACCTGATGATTTTAAGTCAATTATCAAGTTTTTTGCTGATAGGGGTTTGAAAAAGATAAAGTTTGTTGGTGGAGAGCCCCTTTTATATAAGCACCTAGAAGACCTAATAGCCTATGCTCATGACTGTGGAATTGAGGATATAGGTATGACTACAAATGGAATTGGTCTTGGAACTAGGATACTTGACCTTAAAAACCTTGGTCTCAATAGTGTAAATATATCCCTGGATTCTTTAAAAGAGTATAGGTACCACGCCCTTACAGGAGGTGGTAACCTAAAGGAGGTTTACCTATCTATAGATGCCTGTCAGGCTGCTAATATAGACGTAAGGATAAATTGTGTGGCTATCAAGGACTTTAATGATGATGAGCTAGTAGATTTTATGAGACTTACTATCAACAGTAAGCTGGATGTGAGACTTATAGAGCTCTTACCATATAATATATCAAAAAACGTATATGAGAGGGGCTATATGGACTTACAGAAATATATTGATAATACAGAGGCAATTGATAGGTCTGATGATGAAGAATTAAGCGTAGCCCAGTATTTTAAAATAGATGGTGCCCAGGGAAGGGTGGGCATTATTAGGGCAGGATCTAGAGATTATGAAGAAGATCTTCGCAGGGTCAATGTAGGCAACAGGGGTTATATGAATGTTGGACCCCTACAGAAGAATATTTACTTTATAAAACCTATATTGGGTGATGAAGAAGCCTTAGAAGATATATTTTATAAGATAAAAACAAGACTCTAGAATATATATATAAATGTTAATAGAATGTTAAATTTAGCTTTCTATTAACATTTTTTTTATCTTTCATGGTATTATTGTAGGGTAGGTAAAATTAATATGCCAAGTGGTGTGATTTTATTAGAATATGAGGTGTAGATAATATGGATATTGCAATTTCCTTAATCGGTGGATTAGGTATGTTCCTTTATGGAATGAATGTAATGGGAGATGGTTTGCAGAAGGCTGCAGGCGAAAAGCTAAAAAAGATTATTGAAATGTTGACAACCAACAGGATAATGGGTGTCCTAGTTGGTACCTTAGTTACTGCAATTATACAGAGTTCTAGTGCTACGACTGTCATGACAATTGGTTTCGTAAATGCTGGTATAATGTCATTACAGCAGGCGGTTGGAGTTATAATGGGTGCAAATATAGGTACAACAGTTACAGCCCAGTTGGTATCTTTTAACATCGAAAAATATGCACCAATAGCAATTGGTATTGGTATGGTATTTTGGTTCTTTACTAAGAAGAAGAACATAAAGAATATAAGTGAAATACTAATAGGCTTTGGTATCCTATTCGTTGGTATGAACTTTATGAAGGAGGCAGCCGCCCCTGTATCTGAAATGTCACAGGTACATGATGCAATGCTATACCTAAGTAAAAATCCAGTTCTAGGCATCTTGGCTGGTTTCCTTATTACGGGTACTATCCAGAGTTCAAGTGCCTCTATAGGTATCCTAATTGTTCTTGCTTCGCAGGGGCTATTGCCTATCACAGCAGCCCTACCAGTTCTATACGGTGATAATATAGGAACATGTGTTACATCATTACTATCAACAATAGGGGCAAGTAGGAATGCCAGAAGAGCAGCTATCATGCATCTATGCTTTAATGTGATTGGTACCTTATTGTTTATAATAGTTTTAAGTAAGCCAATAGTTGCCTTAGTAACTAGTATAGATCCGACAAATGTACCAAGACAGATAGCCAATGCCCATACCCTATTCAATGTGGTTAATGTAATTGTATTACTACCATTTGCTTCATATTTGGTTAAGCTAGCTACTAAGTTGGTTCCATATACAGAAGATGAAGACTTAGAGAATATTCACACTACAAAGTTCTTGGATGAAAGAATCATGGAAACTCCATCAATTGCCCTTTCAAATACAGTTGATGAAGTAATAAGAATGGCTAGCCGTTCAACTCGTTCTTTGAATTCTGCCTACGACGCAGTGAAGACTTTCAACCATGAAAAAAGAGAAAAGACATTTGAGTATGAAAGAACAATAAATACCCTACAGCTAGATATAACTAACTACTTATTCGCACTTTCAAATAGAAACCTGAGTGATGTAGAAAGAATCAAGGCCGATGTCCTATTCCATATAGTAAATGACATTGAAAGAGTGGGTGACCATGCTGAAAATATAGCTGAAATTTCTCAGTTTATGGAAGATAAGAAGGTTAAATTTACAGATGATGCAAGTAAGGAATTAGATAATATATTCGAATTGGCATCTAAAAACTTCTATGACTCTATCACAGCCTTAAAGACTAGTGACTTCGAATTGGCAGCCACTATAGCAGAGAGAGAAAGAGAAATAAATATACTTGAGCAGAATGCAAGAAATTCGCATGTGGCAAGGCTACACGCTGGTACTTGTTCTGTAGAAGCAGGTATCTACTTCCTAGATATTATAAGTAATCTAGAGAGAATATCAGACCATTCTATCAACATAACTGAAGAGTTGGGAAGAATGAGTGGACATGTAAGCCTATAGGGTATGAGGAAGATATATATGGCCAGGCTTTGGTCAGGCAAAACAAGAGATACAACAAGGATATAAGTAAATAATATATAATATACTGGTATGTGTCTCGCATATCAGTATATTTGTATAGAGGACAAATAGGGGGATACAATTTTATGGATTTTTTAAATTTACCAAAGATAGACCTGCACTGTCACCTGGATGGGTCACTGAGACCAGGGTCAGTTTTAGAGCTTTTAAGGAAATATAATATAGACTTAGGCATAAATGAGACCAACATTGATGATGCCTTAAAAATAAGGGACCATTGCGACTCCCTGCAAACCTACCTTAAAAAATTTGACCTACCCCTAAAAATCATGCAGGATAAAGAAGACCTAGAAAGACTAACTTATGAGGTATTTGAGGATGCCAAAAATGAAAATATAGCCTATTTAGAACTTAGATTTGCCCCTGTACTCCATATAAATAAGGGGCTCAGCCAAGAAGAGGTGATAGGGGCTGTAATTAAGGGTATGAATAGGGCCAAGGATGACTATGATATAGAGGGTAATATCATAATTTGCTGCATGAAAAACCTAGGCGAGGAAGAGGCTCTTAAGACTATCAAGGCCGGTTATACCTACATGAACATGGGACTTGTTGGTGTAGATCTTGCAGGTAAAGAGGATATTGGTTTTGCCCATAAGTATATAAGGGCCATGAGACTAGCCAAGGACATGGGCTATAACATAACGGTTCATGCTGGTGAAGCAGGGCCAGGTCAGAATATACTAGATGCTATAAGCCTATTGGGAGCCCAGAGGATAGGACACGGTACCAACCTATACCAATCTGATGAGGCCTTTAGGCTAGTAAAGAAAAATAATACATTCTTAGAGGTATGTCCAACAAGTAATTTACAGACAAAAGCAGTTGATAGACTTGAAAAACATCCTGCTATATACTATTATAAAGAGGGTATTGGTCTTTGCATTAATACAGATAACAGGACGGTATCCAATACAAACTTGACAGCAGAATTTGAGGCAATAGGCCATCTTTTAAGTATGGATAGGACTTCCTACATAAAAATGTATGAAAGGGCAGTAGAGGCCTCTTTTGCGGACAGAGAGACAAAGGATAAATTAATAGAAAAGGTCAGGAGGATAAAATAATGACTAATAATAAGCAAAATCCAGAGCTTAAGGCTGCTGGTAGCAAGAATAAGATAAGACATATAGTTGGAGTAATGAGTGGAAAAGGAGGAGTTGGTAAATCGACTATGACTAGTCTAATAGCCAACAAGCTAAATGCCCAGGGCTATAGGGTAGGTATACTTGATGCTGATATTACAGGACCTAGCATACCTAGACTAATGCATATAGACAAGCAGATGGCCTACTCAGATGGGGACAATATAATACCGGTTACTGCTGACAATGGTATAAAGGTTATTTCTCTAAACCTAATAATGGACGAAGAAAGTAAACCAGTAATATGGAGGGGGCCTATGATAGGGTCAGTCGTTCAGCAGTTCTATGAAAATGTCCTATGGGGTGACCTAGACTACCTGCTAATAGACATGCCTCCAGGAACAGGTGATGTAGCCTTAACAGTAATGCAATCAATACCAATCAAGGGTATAATAATGGTATCTATGCCACAGAACCTTGTTTCTATGATAGTTTCTAAGGCTGTAAACATGGCCAAACAGCTGAATGTACCAGTTATAGGTATAATAGAAAATATGAGTTATATTGAGTGTCCAAATTGCTCTGAAAAGATAAGGATGCACAATGATGAGGGGTGGGACCAGTTTATAAAGGACCATTCCTTGGATATGCTAGCAGAGCTACCTATGTCGCCAGAGATAATAAGACTATCTAATGAAGGCATGGATGAGGTAAGTCCTGAATTGGATAAAATCCTAAGTGGGATAGTGGATAAGGTATCAAGCTTTTGCAAGAGAAGGATAATTTTATAGAACAAAGTAGATGAAAAAAATACCGAGATAAGATTTATCTCGGTATTATATACTACAATATTTTAATAGACTTAATTGAGTTCAACGGAATATACAAAACCTTCTGGTTATTGTAGTGTGGGTGTTTCTCATCCATGTCAGTTTGAGAAAGGGTCAATGATATGTCGTCGTATTCAGATAATATACCATAAAGCTTAGACTGGCTAAGGTAGGAGTCTATCTCGGCAAAATCATTGATGTGCGTTTCAACAAAATCAAAAAAATTCTTGTTAATGCATGATAATCTGTCATTTTTGTTTTTCTTTGGCATAAAATCACCCCTTTACTATATTTATATTATACAAAATTTCACTTAAAAAGTAAATAGAAAGGTTTTAAAATGGATAATAATATTAAAGCACCTAAAATTAATAACATAATTAATGTTTATTCATCTAAATTTTTAAATGTCTTTGAAGTAGGATTTAAGGATAAAAAAAATAATGATAAAAAATGGATAGTTGCCTCTAGGCTAGATAAAGAAAAGTACATAGATAAGGTGATAAACAAGATGGGAAAGGACAGGGTAGATGCTGTTATAATTGTTGGCTATAAGAATGATGACAAAAGGCCTAGTCAACCTGCAAATCAAGTAGCTAATATAAGTCCTGAGCCCCAAGATCAAGATACTATTGTACTGATAAGAGAATTTAGGATACCGATTAATGACTATATTTACTCTCTTCCAGCCGGGCTTGTAGACCCTGGTGATGACATCTATGAAACGGCTATCAGAGAGATGAAGGAAGAGACTGGCCTTGACCTAATAGCCATAGATAAGGATAGGACCTGTAACAAGGCTTATGCTTCTGTAGGTATGTCAGATGAATCCCTGGCCATTGTATATGGTAGGGTAGAAGGTAGTCTATCAAGGGATTTCATGGAGGATACTGAGCTGATAGAGCCGATGTGCATGACTAAGGAAGAGGTAAAAGACCTACTTACAAAAAAAGATATAAATATCGATATAAAGGCCTGGCTAATCTTAAAGGAATTTGTAGGTTTATAGTCATGTATTATACATATTTGTTGAGGTGCAGGGATGGAAGTCTTTACTGTGGCTACACGACTCATATAGAAAAGAGAATGGACCAACATAAAGAAGGCAAGGGAGCCAAGTATGTGAAGGCAAAGGGTTATAAAGGATTGGAGTTTTATATAGCATCGTCCACTAGGTCTGATGCAATGAAGCTGGAGGCCTATATAAAGAGGTTAGAAAGAAAGGAAAAGGAAAACCTGATAAAGGGGGATACTAGAGCCTTGGATAGGCTGGGTATAGAATATAACCTGGTCTTAAGTACTCTAAATAGGCCAGTGATAAGTGAAAACTCAAGTATATCAGAAGCAGATGACATGTAAAACTATAGTAAATCCAAGGAAAATAGGACAAGAAAAAATAAGAATAAGAGAAATAATAGTAATTAGAGTAGGAATTATAATAGAAGAATTAGAACTACAAATAAAGGCAAGTACTCCTATCCAATTTTAAAACTTGAATAGAAGTACTTTATTGTTAGATATCTGATTAAGATATGTGTAGCCTATCCCTTGTAGACAATATTACCACCTACTATAGTGTACTTGACTTTACCATATAAGGAGCGACCTAGGAATGGGGAATTAGAAGACTTAGACTTGAAACCCTCAACTATGTATTCCTGGTTAGGATCGAATATACAAACATCAGCAGGCTTTCCTACCTGTAGATTTCCCTTATTAAGCTTGTAATACCTTGCAGGATTAGATGTAAACTTACTTAGCATGTGTATCATTGACAGGCGGTTTTTCATAACTAGCTCAGTTACTGCAAGTGGAAGGGCAGTTTCTAGTCCTATAATTCCACTAGGTGCCTTAGTAAAGTCGACGTTCTTTTCATCGGCAGTATGTGGGGCATGGTCAGTGGCTATTATCTCTATAGTATCATCTATCAGGCCGGCAATAATCCTTTCCCTATCTTCAGCAGACCTTAGAGGTGGATTCATTTTTGCTAATACACCATATTCCAAAACATCATCCTCTGTAAGAGTGAAGTGGTGTGGTGTTGCTTCTGCAAAAACCTTTACACCTATAGATTTTGCATACCTTATAAAGTCTACAGCATTACCCGAGCTAATATGTTGTATGTCTATGCAGGCACCTGTTTCAAGGGCAAGCATACAATCTCTGGCCACCATTATATCCTCTGATACTCTAGGAGCACCCTTAAGACCTAATTTATCCGCTATAGGCCCAGCATTCATACCATGGTTATCTATTAGACTGTTATCTTCTTCATGAAGGGCTATTACAGTGTCTAGCTGGGCAGCCTTTAGCATAGCATCCCTTAATGTTTTTGTATTCATAACCGGTACGCCATCGTTGGTAAAGCCAGCAGCTCCTGCCTTGTGTAGGAGGTCCATATCAACCAGCCTATCCTTGAAGTCAATAGTTAAGGCAGCCTCCTGTAGTATATTTATAGGGCAGTCTTTGGCCTTTTCCTGTATATAGGCAAGACTTTCTATAGAGTCGATCTTAGGGTTAGTATTAGCCATAAGGATGACAGTAGTATAGCCACCAGCAGCTGCAGCATGAGCCCCAGATACAAGGTCTTCCTTTTGGGTAAAGCCAGGGTCCCTAAAGTGGGAGTGGATATCAATCAAGCCTGGGGAAACAATCATGCCCTTTGCATCTATTATATCGTCATACTCAAAGTAGTCAGATGAAATACTAGGTGATATTTCCTTTATAAGGCCATCCTGAATAGATATATCTACAATCCCTTCGAAATTTGTGGCTGGGTTTATCAGTTTTCCATTTTTTATTAATACTTTGTTCATGTGAGCCTCCTTTTTCTGTTATCTAGTCCTATTTATATATAGGATTATTTTTAAATTAGTGAAAGTAAAAAGCAGCTAGAGGGCATTTTTACAATTTATATGATTTTATATAAGAAAAGAGATTAATCACTTGATCAATCTCTTTGCATATTTACTTATAGATAATTTTTATTGGGTCAACTTTAGACGCCTTATGAGCTGGTACCAGTCCAAATACAATTCCTGTAATAACAATAGCCAAGAAAGAGTATAGGAAGCTGTTAAAGCTCGGTATAGGCCTAAATGGCATAATATTCTTGGAGTATATAGTAACTGCATAGCCAACTATGATACCTAAGACACCACCACAGGATGTAATAAATACCGACTCAACGAGGAATTGATACATAATTGTTGAAGGCTTGGCACCCAAGGCCCTTCTAATACCAATCTCCTTACTTCTTTCCATTACAGAAACGTACATGATGTTCATAATACCAATACCACCTACAAACATGGCAACTATAGTAATGACAAGGACAAATTTATCAATACCCTTAGTCATAGCCTCAGTTGACTTCTGTATAGTATTTTGGTCTCTAACCTTATATTCACCCTCTAGCTTAGGGTGTAGTTCTGACATCTTATTTGCTACCCCCTTGGCAACGGTTGGGATGTCAAAGCCATCCTTAACAGTTACGCTGATATAGTTGATAGCACCTGTCTTTATATTTTTACCACTTAGGAAGTTATACATATCATTTGGTACCACTGAATATGGAGGAACATTGTCGAATGATCCCTTCTTCCTAAATTTCTTATCAACTGGGTCGTATACGGTGTCTGCATCACAAACACCAACTACCTCAAAATTTAGCCTGCCTATAGTGATACCCTTACCGATTGGATCAGATTTTTCAAATAGGGTTTCCTTTGTGAATGTATCTATAACAACAACCTTTTTGCCAGCATCAGATGCATTAAGGGCCCTACCTTTGACTACCTTATACTTATGAGTTAGGGAAGAGGCAAAGCTAGCTGAAGTATTCTGGTTAAAGTATGATACATTACCATTATATAGGTTTTCATCACCAAAAGAAATCACATCTGTAAGTGGCTTATTTGATGATTTTATTTTTTCTACTCCTTCTACAGTCTGTAGCTCTTGCAAATCAGATGATAGGAAGGGAGTTAGTAGACTTTCATTAGTGTTGGAATCTGCTGATTCAAAATACACAATGGCAGTCTTAGAATCTATAGTCTGGAAAGACTGCTTAAACACCTGGCTCATAGCATTACCTACTGAGCTGACAAAAACAACTGATGTAATACCAGTGATTATCCAGATGAAGGCTACTATTAAACGCAGTTTGTGTCCCTTGAGGTTTTCTATTGAATTTTTTAACAGTGTTAACATTCTAAACCTCCTTTACAAAAGCACCATCCTTTAGGGTAATAACCCTAGATGCATATTTAGTCATATCTTGGTCGTGTGTAACCATGATAACAGTTGTTCCATTCTTGTTTAAGCTAGATAATAGCTCCATGATGTCACGTCCAGTTTCACTATCAAGTGCTCCCGTAGGCTCATCGGCAAATATTATCTTGGGGCTATTAACTAGGGCCCTAGCAATAGCGACTCTCTGCTTCTGACCACCAGAAAGGTGGTTAGGTGAACTCAAGGCCTTGTCAGAAAGACCGACCTGGTTCAGTTTTTCGTATATTAATTCTTTTCTCTTATTTTTATCCTTAACACCGGCATATATCAGAGGAACCTCTATATTTTGGTAGACATTTATAGTGTCTATAAGGTTAAACTGCTGAAATACAAAGCCGGCATACTTGGCCCTATATTCGGACCTCTTATTTTCGCTTAGGGTACTGACATCAGTATCATTAAATATATAATGACCCTCGTCAATTTTATCTAAGAAGCCTAGAACATTTAATAGGGTAGTTTTACCACTACCAGACTTACCCATTATCATTATGAATTCGCCTTCTTCTATCTCTAGATTAAGACTTTTTAATATGTGAAGTTTTTCTTTCCCTACTTTGTAATACTTCTGTATATTGTCTAATTTTATTTGCATTTTATCAACCTCGGTTCTGGCTACTTTTTAGATGCGTCAGAAGGGATTGGATCTCCATCCTTCATTGTTTTAGTAGGGTTCTTAACAACAACATCATTTTCATTTAGATCACCTGTAACCATAGAGTAGTCTTCGCTATCATTTAGGATTTCAACGTTGACCTTTCTTAGGTATCCGTCTACTTCTGTAAATACATAGATTTCGTTTCCATCATTTACTATAGCCTTTGTTGGAACCTTATGCTTGTCAGTATTTACCTCTATTGTTGCCTGAGTATGGTAGCCGTTTACTATACCTTCCTGCGTGTCAAAAGTCATAATCACATTATATAGAGATAGGGAAGATGCAGAATCTCCCTGGTCTACATGGCCTGATGAAAGCTGTGGTCTTTCAGATATATAGCTAATACGACCCTTAACAGTATCACCTGAAGCTAGAATTGTCACATCAGCAGTCATATCCTTCTTTATCTTGCTTAGGTCCTGCTCACTAATCTGACCATTCATTACATAGTCTGTAGACTGAATCGTCATTAATACAGCACTTGAATTAGAATCTGGCCCACTAGATGAAGCTTGGTTATTTAGATAGACCTTTCCATCAAAAGGAGCCTTAACCTTTGTGTAAGCTTTGGCATTAGCAGTTGAAAGGCTAGTATTTAAAGTTGCTATCTGGTTGTTTATTGAAACAAGACTAGGGTCACCAGACTGTAGGGCCCTCTTTTCATTGATTAGGTTACTAATCTGAGTCTTTATTGATGAAATTTCCTGGATAGCAGCTTCATCCTTAACTATATAAAGCACATCTCCTGATTTTACGTTCTGGGCATTTGTAACCCTTATATCAGGATTTGATCCATTAGCTGGAGCAGGTATATCCTTGCTCTGCTTAGGGACTATAATTCCGTTTATAAATATCTTTTCATTTTCTGGTATAGTATAGGTCTGAACCACTGGAGTAGTGTCATGCTTAGTGTTATTAACAATAATTATACCACCAATTGCTACTATGACTACAACGGCAGCTACACCTAAGTAAATCTGCATTTTTTTATTGGATTTTAGTTTTGCAAATCCATTTTCTATCTTATTCTTAAATGTCATTTTAACCTCCAAAGTAAATCTAAAAATCTATCAAATATTCTATAATTTGTATAATGAAACATAATTGCACAATACATACTTATATTTTACCTGAAAATTGATATTATTGCAATGTAAAATATGCATAATCCTAATATTTTTAGAAAAAAATGCGATAAAATTTTTAAGAAAAAAAGTACTCATGGTATAAAGTTTTTTTAATGTAATTTTAATACTCTTTCTTGATGGATAAATACTTACGTTCAGGATGATTATAAAGGGTCTAGAAAAAGTACTAGGCTTAATATATAATACAAGGTGGATAGAAATTTTATAAATTTTAAGGAGGCAAAGTATGAGATTTTTTATTGACACAGCTAACATTGATGAAATAAAGGAAGCTAATGACCTAGGAGTAGTTTGTGGTGTGACTACTAACCCTTCTCTTATAGCAAAAGAGGGTAGGGACTTTACTGAGGTTGTAAACGAAATTACTACGATTGTCGATGGACCAATAAGTGCAGAAGTATTGAGCATGGACCACAAGCAGATGATTGAGGAGGCTGAAAAGCTTGCTGCTATCCACGAGAATATAGTTATAAAGATTCCTATGTGTGCAGAAGGTCTTAAGGCAGTTAAGTACCTTAGTGAAAATGGTATACGTACAAACGTAACTTTGATTTTCTCAGCTTCGCAGGCACTACTTGCTGCAAGGGCTGGTGCCAGCTATGTAAGTCCATTCGTAGGTAGATTAGACGATATATCTTTTGATGGCTTAAGGCTTATAGAGGAAATTACTGAAATATTTGAAGCAAGCTATGTAGCTACAGAGATAATAGTTGCAAGCGTAAGAAACCCACTTCATGTAATTGAAGCAGCAAAGATGGGGGCTGATATAGCAACAGTACCATATAAGGTAATCATGCAGATGATAAACCACCCTTTAACTGATAGGGGTATTGAAGCATTTATAAAGGATGCAGAAAAGGCTTCATTAAATATTAAATAATCACTGGAGGTGTAAGTATTGGATAAGTTGTATTCATTGCAAAATGGCACGGACATAAGAGGGGTTGCCTATAAGGATGACAAGTCTGACCTGGATATCACTCTTACAAAAGAGGATGTCAAGAACCTAGTACGTGGTTTTGCTACATGGATTATAGACAAGGACAAGAAGGACCAGATTAAGATTTCAATAGGTACTGATTCTAGGCTTACAGGACCAGACTTTAGACAGGCCTGTATTGAGGCCCTAACTGAAATTGGTGTTGATGTGATAGATTGTGGTATGGCAACTACTCCAGCCATGTTTATGTCAACTATAATAGATGGCTATGAATGTGATGGGGCGATAATGTTTACAGCCAGCCACATGCCTTATGTATATAATGGACTTAAAATGTTCACAAGTCAGGGATGCCTAGAAAAGACAGACATAAAGGACCTTATTGACATATGTGTAGGGAGAAATTTTGTAGAAGGAAAGTCTAAGGGGAAAGTAGTAAGCAAGGACCTAATAGGGGACTATGCCCAAATTCTAGTTGATAAGATTAGGGCAGGGGTTAATAGTCCGGAGAACTATGAGAAGCCTCTAGCTGGTATGAAGATTATAGTTGATGCAGGTAATGGAGCAGGAGGATTTTTTGCAGATAAGGTATTGGCAAGACTTGGAGCAGATACTGAGGGTAGCCAGTTCTTAAATCCAGATGGAATGTTCCCTAACCATATACCAAATCCGGAAAACAAGGAGGCAATGGCAAGTATTTGCCAGGCTACACTTGATAATAAGGGGGATTTAGGTATAATATTTGATACTGATGTTGATAGGGCAGCTATTGTGGGTCCTAATGGTAGGCCAATAAATAAGAACGCCCTTATAGCCCTAATATCTACAATAATATTAGAAGAACATCCCCAAACCACTATAGTTACTGACTCGGTGACTTCAAATGGTTTGGCTAACTTTATCAAGGCTAAGGGTGGAATCCATCATAGGTTTAAGAGGGGTTATAAGAACGTAATTAACGAAGCTATAAGATTAAATGAGGAGGGTAGGGAAAGTCACCTTGCCATTGAAACTTCTGGCCATGCAGCTATAAAGGAAAATTACTTCTTGGATGATGGTGCATATCTTATATCTAAAATACTGGTTAAGGCTGCCCAACTATACAGGGAGTCCCAGGATATTGGTAAGCTTATAGGAGATCTTGATGAAGCCCTAGAGGATAAAGAAATTAGACTTAAAATTGAAGATAAGGATTTTAGGTCCTATGCAAATAACCTAATAGCGTCTCTATCTGAAAAAATCAAGACAATTGATGGTTGGACTCAAGTTGCGGAAAACTATGAAGGAATAAGGGTAGACTGTCGCGATGAAAAGGGTTGGTTCTTGATGAGGTCATCCCTACATGAACCACTTTTGGTTATTAATTTTGAATCTGATATCAAGGGTGGATGCGACCTTATAAGTGAAAAGTTATTTGCCTTGATTAAGTAGGTTCTAACAAGTAAATTAAATCTATTAAAAATTGCCGACCTCTATTAACTAATTAACTGGTTCTTGAGGATCGGCAATTTATCTTTATATAAGGTTATCATAATTCAGCTGAATTTTTATATCAGGCATATTTACTCAGTCAAATTACTTTGACCCTATATCCATTAATTTTCTATAAAGCTGACCAATAGGAAGGCCCATAATAGTATAATAATCACCTTCTATGTATTCAACTAATAGGGAACCCATGTCCTGTATACCATAGGAACCAGCCTTGTCCATTGGAGAACCACTAGCGATATAGTCTTTGATAATTTGGTCCATAGGTGGGTCCAAGTCATAAAATTTTACCTTGGCTATGCTTACAAAGGTATCCTCATATTTAGGTCCTATTATACTTACACCAGTGTAAACCCTGTGTACCTTGCCAGATAATTCCCTAAGAATCTCGTAGGCATCTTGAGGGTCTTTTGGTTTTCCTAAGATTGATTTTTCGGTTACTACTAGGGTATCGGACCCAACAACAAGATGGTTTGGTCTTTGTCTATAGACATGTAGGGCCTTTTCACGGGCTAGTTTCTTTGTCAATATTTCTGCCTGTTTAAAGGTGTCAACTCCCCTAAAAGAAGCTAGGATGTCAGCCTTTATAAGGTCTTCATCTATATCTGCAACAAGGCTATCAAAGTCTATATTGCACATTTTTAAGAGTTCAATTCGTCTGGGAGACTTACTTGCGAGTATAATCTTATTCATTTACTATCCTTTCTAAGTGGCCCTAGAAAAAGGGCTATTAAAGAGTCCAGGCTAGTAACCTGGACTCAATTTTAACCTATATAAATTTTGTATCTATGTTTATATTTACATTATATCCTAGATATTTTTCCATGACAAGCTCTTTTACATGGTCCCTTACCTGGGCATGGTCAACAGCATAGTCCAACAAAAGGTCAAAGTAAATAGACTTTGTTTCTTCATCAATGTATAGACCATGGTAGCCAAGGCAGTGTGGGTTATTGGAAACATAATCATTAATTATATCCATAAGTGGTCTAGCAATCTTGTGGTTTTCGTTAACTGAGTAAAAACCAAAGATAAGATATATGTTAAACTTTTTGTAGATATCTACCTGTAACCTATGAAGGATAGGATAGATATCACCAACCCGAGTTTCATGATCTAACTCCACATTTATAGATCCCATATTATAAACTGGACCGTAGTTGTGTATTATAAGGTCATAGGCACCAAGTATACCTTCCTGGGACTTTATCATCTTTCTGATCTCAGATGTAGTTTTTGTATCAATTTTTACTCCAAGTATATTATTGATAGAGTCTAAGAGTATATCGGCACCAGTCTTAATTATGAAACCTGAGATAATTATACTGGCATAGGCTTCTAGCTGAATTTTAAAGAAAATGCTAATTAGGGCTGAGATAATAGTTAAGCTAGTAATAATAGCATCGTTCTTTGCATCCTTACCTGACCCTATAAGGGAACCAGAATTCACCTGCTTGCCTAGATTTTCTGTATATATGCCCAAAAATATTTTTGTTACTACAGTTATAAGCATTATTATTAAGCTTATGCTAGTATAGTTAGTCTGGGCTGGATTAAATATATCCTTAGCAGAAGAAATTAGAACCTGTATACCTGTTATGGTAACAATTATACCAATAACCATACTAGTAAGGTATTCAATTCTTCCATGTCCAAATGGGTGCTTTTCATCTTCTTTTTTAGATGATAGATTAGTACCAATTATTGTTATAATAGAAGATGAGGAGTCTGTAAGGTTATTCATTGCATCTGTAGTAATGGCAATAGAGTTGGTAAGGGAACCTAATATTATTTTTGTTATAGCTAGGCCTATATTTACAATGATACCTATTATAGATGTCCTCAAAATTTTCTTTTCCCTATTTTCTTTCTTGTTTGAATTAATATCATCCTCTTGACTTGAATTAGGGGTTATAACTTGATCTATTATTTCTATATTATTATCTTTAACTTTATTTTCATTATTTATCCTATCTTTATCCATTTTTAAGTCCTCCTTTTATCATTAGATTATCGGTTGATAATGACCTAATATATATATTACCACTTTTTTTACATAATTAACATTATTTTTGTTAATACTAGTTTAAATTATAGAATTAGTTTATAATGTACATAAGTTATTTAGTTAGGAGGTAGCTATGGATTTATTAACAAATCATAACCAAATATATATATGGATTCTTTATTTTTTTATCTATGCTTTTTTAGGCTGGATAGTAGAGGTTATTTACCATGTAGTTAAGCAGGGAAAGTTTGTCAACAGGGGTATGTTGGCGGGTACTATATGTCCTATATATGGATTTGGATCTGTCATGTTGGCATATTACCTTTATCCTATTAGAGACAATATAGGACTCTTATTCTTAGGTTCAGCCTTTATATGTACCTTCTTAGAGTTTATGGCTGGTTTTATTTTGGATAAGTGCTTCCACAAGAGGTGGTGGGACTATTCTGATAATAAGTTCAATATAGGGGGGTATGTTTGTGTAGAGTTCCTACTATACTGGGGAATAGGTGGTCTTATACTGATAAGGGATATCCATGCCACTATAGTTAACCTAGTAGGCTTGATACCAATAAGATTTTTGATTATAGCTGATATTATATTTTTGCTGATTTTTATAATTGACTGGGTATCTACAGTTCAGGCTATCTTGAAGTTCAACAAAAAGCTTAAGTTACTAAGTGAAATGCGAGAAGATATATACAAGCTTAGTGACAAGGTTGGGGCAGGGGTAGCAGATAGGGCCCTGGATGTTATGGACAAGGCTCAAGTATTGTCTGAATTTACACGTAGGGAGAGAAGGGTATTTAAGGCCTTCCCAAGTATGAGGGAAAATAGGTATAGAGAAGCCTTTCTTGAGCTAAGAGAGAGATTTGATGAATTACAGTTAAAACAGAAGATCAAGGACAGGTTAGAGGATAAGGGAGCCTAGTAAATATATAAAACTACTACTTATAGAAATATAAAGAGGGTTAACACCTTCCATATGGAAGAGAGTTAACCCTCCTTATTTTACCTCCTCGTATAATATACTTGTAGTTAAAACTACTTTAAAATGTAATCGGTTACATATATTATAAAATAGATGTGGGATAGAGTCGAGTACAATTATAAGTTATATTTGACTCTTTTAGGACTAGAAACCTTGCATATAATACTATTTTAAGTTATTATATTTATTGTATATAGAATCTATTTGACATTGACAAATAGGCTTTAGATCGAATTTGATTTTGCTAATATAAACGAGGTGTAGTTAATGGAAAGAATAAAAATACAACCAATCCTGTGTGGTGGTGACCTTAATTGTTACAGTGTAGCAAGGGCCTTCCACGAGGAATATGGATTAAAGTCAATTGCCTTTGGTAGGTACTACTTAGGGGCAACTAAGGACAGTAAGATAATAGACTTTAGGGTGACACCAGATATTACAGATCCTGACAAGTTTGTTGATATATTACTAGAGGAAGCAAAGAAACATCCAGCAGATGTTAAACTTATACTTATGGGTTGTACTGATGAATATGCTGAACTGATAATAGACAAAAAGAACCAGTTAAAGGAGGCCTTTGTACTTCCTTATATTGATGCAGACCTAAAAAATAGGCTGGTTGAAAAGGAATCTTTCTATGCAGTATGTGAAGAGTATGGCTTGGACTATCCTAAGACATACATATACAACAAAGGTGACCAAACTAGGGACTTTGGATTTATGTATCCGGTCATAGTAAAGGCATCTGACAGTATATCCTTCTTCCAGAACCCTTTTGAGGGTATGAACAAGGCATATGTAGCCCATAGTGAAGAGGAGTTCAACCAGATAATATCCGATGTATACTCGCATGGTTATGAAAAGAGTATGATTATACAGGATTTTATACCTGGTGAGGACGACCACATGAGGGTCTTGACATGCTATTCAGACCAGAATGCCAAGGTAAAGATGATGTGCCTAGGTCATGTTCTTTTAGAAGAACACACACCTAAGGGAATAGGCAACCATGCGGCCATCATTACAGAATATGAAGAGGAATTGATGGAAAAGTACAAGGCCTTCCTAGAAAAGATTGGCTATGTGGGCTTCTCAAATTTCGATATCAAGTATGATGACAGGGATGGCAAGTTTAAGGTATTTGAAATAAATCTCAGACAGGGTAGGAGTAACTTCTATGTAACATCTAGCGGTAATAATATAGCTAGGTATGTAGTGGAGGACAGGATATACAATAAGGAAATGGACCTTAAAATACAAAAGGACCCTTTCTACTGGCATGTAATACCGAATTCAGTAGTATATGACTTTGTAAAGGACAAGTCCTTGGTTAAGAGGTGTAAGGACCTTGTAGCCCAGGGCAAGTCGGCGAGCTCATTTGGATATGACTATGACTTGAGGGGCAACTTCAAGAGGAGACTATACCTATTCTTGTATGGTTTAAACCAGAAAAAGAAATTTAATAAGTATTGTAAGAAATACTAGCTATAAATATAACGGAGAATAATATGACAAAAGATATAACAGTGGGTGTATTGGGAGGTCTAGGGCCAATGGCAACAGTCTACTTCTATGATATGGTAGTTGAAATGACCGCTGCCAATAAAGACCAGGACCACCTTGACATGATAATTATGAATAGGGCAACTACGCCTGACAGGACTGCCTATATACTTGACTCGAGGGCTGATAGTCCACTCGACTACATAGCACGAGATGCCAAGAGGTTAGAGGCAGCAGGAGCAGACTTTCTAGTCTTAACCTGTAATACGGCCCATTTCTTCTATAAGGATATAATAGAGGGTCTAGGTATACCCCTGATTAACATGATAGAAGAAACGGTGGTTCATGCAAAAAAACAAGGCCACAGGAAGATAGGTATACTGGCAACGACTGGTAATATAAGGACTGGTCTTTATCAGGACATGTGTGCCAAACATTCAGTGAACTACTATGTACCGACTGAGCCAGTTCAGGATATGGTAATGGATATAATCTACGGTCAGGTTAAGGCAGGTAAGAAGGCAGACATGGACCAATTTAACAGGATTGTAGGAGTCCTAAAGTCTGAGGGCTGTGACTGTGCCATACTTGGATGTACAGAACTATCCATTATTAAAAAGGATGAAAAGCTGCCTAATGACTTTTTTGTAGATTCCTCAGAGGTCCTAGCCATGACAACTATATTAAAGGCAGGTAGAAAACTAAAAGACGACTATCAAATCTAGTTGGTAGAAATAGGGGTGGACTAAATGAAACTTAGTGAATTACTCGCAGGCCTGGAATATATTTCAAACAGGGATATGGACCAGCTAAAAGAATGTGAGATAGACAACATATGCTACGATTCCAGAAAGGCAAGAAAAAATGGGATATTTGTAGCCATCAAGGGAGAAACAGTAGACGGACATAAGTATGTAGACTCAGCCTACCAAAAGGGTTGTAGGGCATTTGTAGTAAATGATAATATGGACCTGGCAGAGGATGCCATTATGATAATAGTGGATGACAGTAGGAACTGCCTATCTCATATATCAGCCAACTTTTTTGGAAATCCTTCTAAAGACCTAAAGGTTATCGGTGTTACTGGCACCAAAGGCAAGACTACCATAACTAATTACCTTAGGTCAGTCCTAACCAAGTCAGGCCTAAATACAGGTGTGATTGGAACAAATGGAGTCTTCTACAATGACTATGCAGGAAAAACAATAAATACTACGCCTGAATCATACGAACTCCACAAGACGATTAGGGAGATGGTAGATGCAGGGGTCAAGTGTGTTGCCATGGAGGTATCTTCAGGAGGCCTAATGATGGAAAGAGTCAACCATGTTGACTTTGATATTGGTATATATACCAACCTATCACCAGACCATATAGGACCTAAGGAACATCCTACTTTTGAAGACTATAGGGATTGCAAGTCCAGACTATTTGCCCTATGCAGGCATGGTATTATCAATATTGATGACGATCATGCCTCATATATGATTGACAAGGCGACCTGTGATATAGAAACTTTTTCTATAAAGAAACCTAGTGATTATAGGGCGGAGGATATCAGCCTGACTAGGACTCAGACCAGTCTTGGTGTTGACTTTAAGTATATAAGAAATGGTCAGTCTACCCAGACCCACATAGCCTCACCAGGTGAGTTTAGTGTATACAATGCCCTGGCAGTTATTGCTACAGCTAATTATCTGGGTATAGATAAGACCAAGATGCTGTCAGCCTTGGCTACTGCCCAGGTGGATGGTAGGGTGGAAGTTATACCGTCAATACCTGATATAACAGTGGTCCTAGACTATGCCCACAATGGTGTTAGCCTGGAAAATGTCCTAGAAACCCTACTAAAGTACAAGCCAAGAAGGCTTATATGCGTATTTGGTTCAATCGGTGGAAGGTCGGTCCTACGTAGGAAGGAGTTAGGAGATGTTGCAGCCAAGCTGTGTGATATATCAATACTAACTACAGACAACCCAGATGATGAAGATCCAATGAATATTATCTATGATATTGAGGAGTCCTTTGTAGATTCTAAGTGTCAAGTCCTAAAAATTGTTGACAGGTCCCAGGCCATCCTAAAGGGAATAGAAATTGCCCAGCCGGGTGACATGGTCATAGTTGCAGGCAAGGGTCATGAAAAGTACCAGATAATACATGGTGAAAGAGTCTTTTATGATGAAAAGGCGGAGGTCCTAAAGGCTATCGAGATAGTAAAGGCTAGGCAGAATACGTAAGAGCTAGTTGAGTAAGAGGGGCTATAATAATAGACCAGTAAATATTAATTATAAGAAAGGCCACATACCTGTACATTGCAAGTATGTAGCCTTTCTTTTATCTTTATTTATATATTTTATATTGCTTTAATATTACAACCTACTTGCTAGGGAAGTTAGATAACTTACCGTTTATAACATTGGCTGAAAAGACCCAGTCTTCATTTAGGAGTTTTAAGAACTGGTCCTTGCTTAGGTAGATGGTAAATAGGTTGGTTTTTAGGTCGTCCTGCTTGCCTATGTCTTTCTTGTATATATCAAATTCATCTGGTATAATTTTCCCATTTTCATCCGGCTTATTTTTATCTTTAAAATTTGAGAGAGCACCAATGCTTATTGAAGTCTGGTCCATTCTTGATCTACTAGTAACAATTTCCTGAAAAGCTACAAATATATCCCTATTATTATCTATTAAGTCAAGGTTATCCATATAAACTCTCTTCAGTTTTTTTCTCAGTTGGTCCTCACTCAGCTTGTCAATATCCTCATTTAAGGTTTTAGGATCTGCATCCGTATAGGTCTCACCAGTAACCTTATCCTTAATAGTTTTCTTCTTAACCTGGTAATAAGCACTAGGGTTTATACCTAACTCAAGGTAGTGATCGTATGGATCGCCAGGAAGGAAAGTAAGTCCTATACCATCCGGTGACTTTTGTATCAAGTCGTAGCTAGCAGGGTCGACTACTCGTAGCCAAAATGGGCGTATATCGAAGTTTTTATCAAAGTCCCTTAAAAGGTCAGCTATAGATATTAAATTCTTGATACCTACAGAGGCGAAAATATATGCTGAATCTGGTAGCTTTTTGACCTCTTCTATCAGGTCCTTTTTATCAGGGAAGCTACCATATAAATTGGCATTAATACTAGCTCCAGGCTTGCTGTAGTCAAGAGTTTTTTGGCCCCTTTTATAGATAATTTCTAAATCAATATTTCCAACAGATACTGATCCATCATAATAGTTACCTGTATCAAGGTAAAACTCGTAGGACCCGAACTGTCTATCAACAACATCCAAATTAATTAGTAGTCTGGTAGGATCACTGGTTGCATAGAATGAGTGGACCATATTGGCCAGGTCGCTGTACTGGCTGGTATAATTTCTATCGTTACCATAAAGGATGGGACTAAGATACCTATTTTTCATCTGGGTCCATAGGGGCTTGTTTTTTTCCTCGCTATTAGCCATAGTGTAGAAGTCTGGATAAAAGGACTTTACTATGGGGTTGATAATAAAGAGAAGGGCCACAACAAGTATAGCTGTCTTTAGGAGGACAGACCTGGTAGTCCTTGCTATCCTTTTTTTGATTTCCTTATCAATAAGTTTTTCCATTTTGGCTTCCAATTCTATCTGGTCAGGATCTGCACTAAAAAATTCTTCAAAACTTTCAATAGCATGGTCTACAGACTTTGCCTCAGGGTCGGAAGAGGTCTTGTCATCATAGTCTTTATTAATAGGACTTTTGTCAACTATATCATTATCAAGATTATCTGTATCAATACTTGATTTGTCTATATTTTCTATATCGGCATTTGTGGTATTACAAGTTTCAGTACTAACAATATTTTTATCAATCTTCTTCATACTTATCACCCCATTTTCTTTCAATTAAAATTTCCTTTAGCCTTTGACGGGCCCTAGACCTAATCTTTCTAATGTTGGCAGGGCTGGTGTTCATAATATCGGCGATGTCTTCATCCTTTAGTTGCATATAGATTGTGTACATGAGGACAATCCTATAATTATTAGGTAAGAGGGTGATAGCATGGGCAACCTCTCTCATGCTTTCCTCCTTTATAAGAATATCCAGAGGATTGTCAGGTGCAGACAAGCGCTCAAATATAATGTCTGGATCGTCAACGTATCGAGAACCGTGTCTAATATGGTTTATAAACTCATTTTTTAAGACTTTGGACAGCCAAAATCTTAGACTGCCACCCTCCTTATAGGAAAGGTAAGCCTTGGTGAAGGTGGCCTGAACCAAAGACTGGGCCAGGTCGTAGTCACCACATAGGGAAAGGGCATATACGAGCAGGTTCTTATGATATTTTTTGTATATCTGTTCGAAGTCCGTATTCTTCATATATACCTCCTTGAAGACGGTGGCTAGCCACTAATAAAATAGACTCTTACACTTAACTTAAAAGCGATTCGAGAAATTCGCTTAAGTAAATTTACTTTATATAAATATAACACAGGGATAAGGGATTTGTGACACTATTTAATAAGAATTAAAATATAAAGGAGATTAGTAGGTACATATAGATGCTTTGAATATGTATTTTATAGGTCAATCGATTGATTTTAAGGCTCTTTTAGGTTATAATATATGATGTTGAATAATGTAATTTAGCAAATATATTTTCCTTAAGAAAAGGATATGGATATATATTTGTTTGCTAAGAATATACTTCGGAGGTTAAATTTATGAAATTAGGTATAGTAGGCTTACCAAATGTTGGTAAGAGTACACTTTTTAATGCAATTACGCAGGCAGGTGCTGAATCCGCCAACTACCCATTTTGTACTATAGATCCAAATGTGGGTGTGGTATCAGTTCCTGACAATAGATTAAACAAGCTAAAAGACCTGTACAATTCAAAGAAGATTGTCCAGACAGCTATAGAATTTGTCGATATAGCTGGTCTGGTCAAGGGTGCTTCTAAGGGAGAAGGGCTTGGTAATAAGTTCCTTTCAAACATAAGAGAGGTTGACGCCATAGTTCACGTAGTTAGGTGTTTTGAGGACTCAAATGTAGTCCATGTTGATGGTTCAATCAACTCTTTAAGAGATATAGAGACTATAAACCTTGAGTTGATTTTCTCAGATATGGAAATTTTAGACAGGAGAATAGCCAAGACTACAAAGGGCCTGAAGGCTGACAAGAGCCTACAGGGAGAATTAGATATACTTAACCAGGTTAAGGCTACTCTTGAGGAGGGCAAGAGCATAAGGACAATGGACCTGTCAGATGATGATTGGGCCTTTGTAAGGTCATTGGACCTGCTTAGTTCAAAGCCGGTAATATACGTGTCAAATGTTTCAGAAGACGACCTAGTTGATGATGGAGTAAATAATGATATGGTTAAGGCTGTTAGGGAATTTGCTGCAACTGAAAATTCTGAGGTGGTTGTAATCTGTGCCCAGATTGAGGCTGAAATATCAGAATTAGAAACTGAAGAGGAAAAGCTTGAATTCCTAGAAACTTTAGGTCTATCCCAGTCTGGTCTAGACAAACTTATCAAGTCCTCTTATCATCTATTAGGTTTGATTTCCTTCCTTACTGCTGGTGAACAGGAGGTCAGGGCTTGGACTATAAAGAATGGTACTAAGGCTCCTCAGGCTGGTGGAAAAATTCACTCAGATATTGAAAGAGGTTTTATTAAGGCGGAAACTATAGCCTATGAGGCCCTTATAGAGCATGGGACTATGTCTGCAGCCAAGGAAAAGGGTCTGGTAAGACTTGAGGGCAAGGACTATATAGTAAAAGATGGGGATGTTATACTATTTAAGTTTAACGTGTAAAGTCATTGAAATATTACTAGTCTAGGGCTAGAAATATATAAATAATCAGGTGGAAATAATAAGGGGATTGAAGTAACTAGGCCCCAATAAACAATGTGAGGTGTAGATATGTTTGTAAAGTTTGAGTGTGACAATTTTAAGAGAGCAATAATTGATAATTACAGGGAAAAGATTGATCCTGCCTTTGATGGTCAGGAAATCAGTCCTGATATGATGGAAAAGTTTGACCTATTGGATATTAATGACTATGGAATTACTAGTATTGAGGGTATTCAAAATGCCAAGAATTTAAGACTCCTATATATGGCCAATAATGAGATAAAGGATCTTACCCCACTAAAGGAATGTGGTAAGCTTGAAATCCTTGACTTCCAGAGAAACCAGGTGGAGGATATATGGCCACTTGAACTCTTGAGAAGGCTTGAGTCTTTAAATATAGCCTACAACAAGATTACAGATGTAATGGCCTTGAACGATATTGCCAATATTGATAGCATCAACATATCTGGTAATACTATTGAAAATAGGCTACCCCTACGTCATATCAGGTTTGTGAAGAAATAAATCCTTGATATATGGTGACAATTCACCAGGAAGGTAACGATAATGACAATGATGAATATTATAGACCTAGGAGATGGCTTATCCCTAGGTCTAGTAAAGACAAAAAAATTTAAATCTAATTTGATTTCTATATATTTCCAAAGGCAACTTGACAGGCAGGAGGTTACGAGACTTTCTTTATTGACAAACCTTCTACAGGTTGCCAGCAATAAGTATCCAAGCATGAAGGCCATATCTCAGAAACTAGATAGTCTTTATGGTCTGTCTATGAACCTAGGTCTTACTAAGCATGGTGAAAAGCTAATTGCTAGTCTCAAACTACTGACTATATCAGACAAGTATCTTGACCAGCCAGTTTTTGAGGATGTGATTAACTTTGCCAGTGAAATACTATTAAATCCACTAGTGGTTGATGGACAGTTAAACCCAGACATGCTAGACCTAGAGAAGAAAAATCTTGAGGAAGAAATAAGTTCAAAGATTAATGATAAGAGGACCTATGCAAGTCTGAGGTGTATAGAACACATGTGTAAGGATGAGCTTTATTCAATTGACCATATTGGTTATGTTGAGGACTTAGACTCAATAGATGCCAAGGATATTTACGATACATATAGAGACCTCATATCAACATCTAGGATTTTTATAATGGTTGAGGGTGACTTTGATGAAGATAAGGTAAAAGACCTTTGTATCAGAAAGTTCAAGTTTGAAAGGACAAATGTTCAAAAATTAGTAAGAGAAGACTACAAATATTTGCCAACTAGGACTAAATATTTCGAAGAGGATATGGAGACCAGCCAGGCAAAGCTAGTAATAGGTCTTAGGACTGGTGTGGACTATATGGACTATGAGAGATACTATAGTCTGATGCTTGCCAACAGCATATTTGGTGGCGGTCCCCACTCCAAGCTATTTAATAATGTGAGAGAGAAGGAGAGCATATGCTATTATGCATCCTCTAACCTGGAAAAGACTAAGGGACTTATGTTTATAAGCTCAGGTATAGATGCAGAAAATTATGATAAGGCAATATGCCTCATAAGGAAGGAACTTGAGGATACAAGGCAGGGAAGGATAAGCCAGCTAGAGTTAGATAATGCCAAAAAGAGCCTGATTAACTCCTTGAAGGCCATGGGAGATTCCATAGTTTCAGATGTTGACTTTATATATAACCAGTATATATCTGGTAGCAAGTTGACCGTAGAGGATGTTATTGGATATGTAGAAAAAGTTGATATACCAATGATCATAGAATCCATGAAGGATGTAAAAGAAGATACAATCTTCTTTTTGAAGTAGGTAAAAGGGGGATTTTATGAAGAAAATATATAATGAAGTAATAAGAGAAACTTTATACTATGATTGTCTTGAAAATGGTCTAGAGGTATATTATATGCCTAAGAAAGGCTATACGAATAAGTATGCGGTTTTGGGAGTTGACTTTGGTTCTAATGACCTTGATTTTATACCTATTGGTGAAAGTGAGAGGATTAGGGTCCAAGAGGGTATAGCCCATTTCTTGGAGCACAAGATGTTTGAGCAACCAGATGGTGGTAATGCCTTTGACAAGTTTTCCCAGCTAGGGGCCAGTGCAAATGCCTTTACTAGCTTTACTGTGACTGCCTATCTTTTCTCCACTACAGACAATTTTATGGAGTCACTAGACCACTTGATAGATTATGTCCAGACTCCATACTATACAGAAGAAAATGTAAATAAGGAAAAGGGGATAATAGCCCAAGAGATAAAGATGTATGAAGACGATCCTGAATGGAATGTCTACTTTAATTGCCTGAAGGCTATGTATTCCAAACACCATGCTAATATCGATATAGCTGGAAGTGTTGAATCGATAAATAAGATTAGCCCTGAAGAGCTTTATAAGTGCTATAGGACCTTCTATAATCCGGCTAATATGAAACTATTTGTTGTAGGCGACCTAGATGTAGAGGTCTTGATGGATACAATTAAGAAGGCTAACCATAAGGACCTTGACTTTGACAAGAATATTAGGTCATTTATGCCAGAGGAGCCTGTAGAGGTAAAGCAGAAGAAGATAGTTGAAGAATTTACGGTGTCTATCCCCCTATTTTATATAGGCTATAAGGATGTTAAGAAGCCTATGGAGCCTAGGGAGGCCCTTAAAAATGAAATTAGGTCTGACATCCTGTTCGATATGATTTTTTCTGAAAGTGGAGATCTCCACCAGATCCTATATAATGATGGTCTTTTGCTTGGTAATATTTCTGGTGGTTATCTTAGCCAAAAGGACTATGCCTATGCAATAGCATCAGGTGTATCCAGGGATCCAGAAAGACTTAAACAGGTGGTAGACACGTATATTGACGAGCTAAGAGAATCAGGTCTCGATAGGCAGGATTTTGAAATAAATAAGAAAAAGAAAATCGGTGGCTTCTTAAAGTCCTTTGACTCTATCGCCTATATTGCCAATAATTTCTTGTCATATAGGTTTAGGGGAATTAACTTCCTTGACTATTTAGAGGTGTTAAAGGAGATTAGCTTTGAGGATGTAGAAGATAGGTTGAATGATTTCTTCTACCAGGACCAGAGTGTAATATCTATTGTAAGACCTAAGTCTGAAAATTAGGGGGAGTTATTATGAATAGGGTAGCATTTTCTATTTTAGGACTTGATATAATGTGGTATGGCATCTTAATTGCCTGTGGTATTTTGTTGGCTATAATAGTTTCTTCAAGAGAAGCAACTAGACTTGGCTATAAGGATGGACAGGTAACGGATATATGCCTATTTGCAATTCCCCTTGGAATAGTAGGCGCCAGGCTATACTATGTAGTCTTTAATTGGTCCCAGTATGCTGGTGATTTAAGAGAGATTATAAATATTAGAGGTGGTGGACTTGCCATCCACGGTGGGATACTAGCAGGTATATTGACAGTCTGGGTATTTACAAGAATAAAAAAGCTTGAGTTTTTTAGGACGGCTGACATCCTAGTCTTGGGCCTACCTATGGCCCAGGCTATAGGTAGGTGGGGTAATTTTATAAACGGAGAGGCCCATGGTGGTCCCACCAACCTGCCTTGGGCAATCCTAGTTGAGGGTCAAAGGGTCCACCCAACCTTCCTGTATGAATCAGTATGGGATTGGATGATATTTGTCTATATATTTATGATTAGGAAAAATAAAAAATATGAGGGCCAGCTCTTAGTGGATTATATATTCCTATATTCGCTTGGCAGGTTTTTTATAGAGGGTCTAAGGACCGACTCCTTGATGCTGGGACCAATCAAAATGGCCCAACTAATCAGCCTAGTAGGTATAGGCATTGCCCTTGTGGCTAGGTACTTCCTTTTGAAGAAGAAGGCATATAAGGAAAATACCGGAAAGTAGGTAAAGAGATGGAATTTAACCATGTATCAGTTCTTTTGAACGAATGCATTGAAAATTTAAATATTAAACCTGATGGAGTCTATGTTGACTGCACAATGGGAGGGGCTGGCCATAGCAAGGAAATAGTAAAAAGACTATCGGCTAATGGTAGGTTGTTTTGCTTTGACCAGGATATCAATGCCATCAATGTTGCAAAGGACCGTCTAAAAGAGTACAATGATAGGGTGGTCTTGATCCATAGTAACTTTGAGAACCTTAAGGCCGAGCTGGAATCCAGGGGTATATATAGTATTGATGGAGTCTTGGCTGACCTGGGAGTTTCATCCCACCAGCTAGATGAGGCAGACAGGGGGTTTTCCTATATGCACGATGCTCGTCTAGATATGAGGATGGACGATAGGGCAAGTATGTCTGCCTGGCAGGTAGTAAATGAGTATTCCCAGGAGGACCTTTATACTATAATCAAGGACTATGGTGAAGAAAAATGGGCCAAAAGGATAGCCAAATTTATAGTCGAGGAAAGGGCTAACCGCACTATTGATACAACATTTGACCTAGTTGATGTCATCAAGAAGGCCATACCTAAGGGGGCCAGAATTGATGGGCCTCATCCAGCCAAAAGGACCTTCCAAGCTATCAGGATAGAGGTCAACAACGAGCTAGGCGTAATAAATACAATGATAAGGGATGCTGTCTCCATGATGAACAAGGGAGGGAGGATCTGTATAATAACCTTCCATTCTCTAGAAGATAGGATAGTTAAAAATGAGTTCAGGTACCTCAACAAGGACTGTTTATGTCCTCCTGAACTGCCATTTTGTCAGTGTAATAAGAAAAGTGAGCTGAAGATAATAACTAGGAAGCCGATTTTACCAAGTGATGAAGAGGTAGAATTTAATCCACGATCTAGGAGTTCAAAGTTGAGGGTAGGAGAAAAGAAGTAAACAATAGCTAGGAATAGAGGTGAAAATATGATTAGCTTAAGAGTTGAAGAAGTTGTCCAAGCGACCCAGGGCCAGCTATTATGTCAGGGCGAGGACAGCGGGGTAATTACCAATATAGTCATAGATAGCAGGCTAGTATGTCCAGGAGCTATGTTTGTCGCTATTGTTGGTGAAAGCATGGATGGACATACATTTTTAGAGTCTGCCCACCAAGAAGGCTGTAAATTTTTCTTGGTAAGTAACGAAAGCTACATCACAGATAGGTTTAAGGACAGCACTGTTATTAAGGTTGATAATACGGAGATAGGACTTGGCTTGTTAGGCAAGTACTATAGGGATAAGTTTGATATACCTTTCGTAGGTATAACTGGTAGTGTAGGAAAGACGACTACCAGGGACATGGTTTATTCTGTTTTAGCTAGCAAGTTTAATACCATAAAAAATGAAAAGAACTACAACAATCAATTTGGGGTACCCCTTACCCTGTTTAGGCTAGAGCCTAGTCACCAGTGTGCGGTGATAGAAATGGGTATGTGTGACTTTGGAGAGATAGAATATTTGGCTAATATAGTTAGGCCTAAGATTGGAATTATAACTAATATAGGAATGTCTCACATAGAGCACCTTGGCTCCCAGGAGGGTATCTTCAAGGCAAAGATGGAAATAACATCGGGCTTTGACCAGGCTTCATCACTTATAATAAACGGGGATGATAGATTTTTAAGGGCTGAGCTTGAGAGATATAGAAATAGCAATAAGGACTCATATAAGGTATATTCCTTTGGCATGGAGCTTCAAAATGATTTATGCTGCAAGTCACAGGAAATAATGGACCATGATAAGACTAGGTTTACATGTGGTTTCGAAGGTCAAAGTTATGACTTTACTATACCTTGTCTAGGAGAGCATAATGTAAAAAATGCCATGGCAGCTATCCTAACAGGTCATATAATGGGTATGACAATGGAAGAGATTTCAAAGGGATTGATGGACTTTGTTGCAACTGAAAATAGGCAGGACATTATCAAGACTGATAGGTTTGTCCTGATAAATGATGTCTATAATGCTAGTCCAGACTCTATGATAGCAGCCCTAAAGGTCTTGAAGCTATACAAGGATAATAGAAGGGTGGCTATACTTGGAGACTGTCTAGAGATGGGACAGTTCGCAGAAGAGGCCCATAGAAAGGTAGGCTACCAGTCTATTGATAAGGCCGATATTATTATAACTACGGGCCAGGCGGCTAGATTTATAGGCGTAGAGGCCATGGAAAGAGGATTTGACCTAAGTAGGGTCTTTCACTTTGAAAGTAAGGATGAACTGATTTGCGCCCTTCCGGAAGTTGTAGATGATGGTGATGTAATCCTCCTAAAAGCATCTAGGGGGATGAAATTTGAAGATATAGTAGAGGTCTTGAAAGGAGGCTGTCAATGTTAGGTTTTAGAGACTTGGCTATTACAGGTTTATTTTCATTTGTATTGGTGTTAATAATGGGTCCAATAGTTTTACCAGCCCTTCATAGGTTCAAGTTTGGACAGACTGTTAGGGATGATGGTCCCCAGAGTCACTTAAAAAAGAATGGTACACCTACAATGGGAGGTGTTATGATCATAGCAGCAATCCTGCTTGTTACATTAATCAGGGCAGGTGTAAGCAGGGATATTTTAATGGCCCTATTGTGTATGTTTGGGTTTGGTTTAGTAGGATTTTTTGACGATATTGTCAAGATTAAGATGACAAGGTCCTTGGGGCTTACACCTATACAAAAGATAATAATACAGGTTGTTTTAGCCTTTGTACTTGCCTTATATAGGTATTGGACTATAGGAACAGGCGACCAGTTTATCATACCATTTATACAGGTGGGCATTAATATCGGTATTTTCTATATACCTCTTATGCTTATAGTAATTATAGGTACAGTAAATGCTGTAAACTTAACCGATGGTCTGGATGGTCTAGCTTCTGGTATTACGGCGATTGTATCTGCATTTTTTGTGGTATTTGCCCTAATTATTGCGCACAACTTTGGTATATCACAGATGGCAGCAGCAACACTTGGTGCCTGCATAGGCTTCCTGTGGTTTAATGTAAATCCAGCCAGAGTATTCATGGGAGATACTGGGTCTATGGCACTTGGTGGTGCAGTTACAGCCTTTGCCTTGTTTACTAACTCTGTCCTAATTATACCAATTGTTGGAGGTATATACTTTGCAGAGGCCCTTTCAGTAATGATCCAGGTTATGTACTTCAAGAAGACTAGGAAGAGAATCTTTAAGATGGCACCATTACACCACCATTATGAACAATGCGGATGGCCAGAAACAAAGGTTGTATTTATATTTTGGCTAGTATCAATAGTCCTTGCCTTAATCGGACTAGTAGCCATGTTTTAATTAAATAATAGATGAAAATTAGAGCCTAGTTTACTGGGCTCTTAAGATATGATGGGCAATAGCCCACAGACTGACAAAACGAAATGAAGGTGACTATAATGAGTAAGAAAATACTAGTTGTTGGTATGGCAAGGTCAGGGCTGGCAGCAGTCAAGTACTTAGCAAAGAAGGGGCATAGGGTATTTGTTAATGATTCCAAGTCTATAGAAGACCTAGGTCAGGTATTGGATGAATTAAAGGCCTATGAGGGCTTAGAATATATTTTGGGACAGGACCCAAGTATAGAAGTTTTAGCCCAGTTGGACCTGGTTGTTGTTTCACCAGGTGTTCCTCTAGATCTAGATTTCTTAGTTCGACTAAGAGAGATGGGCAAGGAGGTCATAAGTGAAATTGAACTAGCCTATAGGGAGGGTCTAGAAAAGGACATAAAATTTATAGCAATTACAGGAACAAATGGAAAGACTACTACCACATCAATAGTAGGTGAAATATGTAAGGAGGCTGGCCTAGATACCTATGTAGTTGGAAATATCGGAAATCCAGCCATTAGTGCTGTTGAAGAGGCCCAGCCAGGTGCAGTTTTGGTGACTGAGCTATCAAGCTTCCAGCTTGAAGCAGTATATGACTTTAGGCCAGAAGTTTCTACAGTTTTAAACCTTACTGAAGACCATATGAACAGGCACCATACTATGGAAAATTATGCAAGGGCCAAGTCTAATATTTTCGCTAAACAGACACCGGAAATGGTGTGTGTTTTGAATTATGATGATCCAATAACAAGGGAAATGGGAACTTCTTGTCCTGCCAGACCGGTATATTTTTCTAGGCAGGCTAGGCCAAACGGAGGTATCTACCTTGATGACAAAGAGAATATTATAGCTGTCAAGGATGGTGTAGAACTTGAAATAGTAAATGCTGAAGATCTAAGCCTGCCAGGTGGTCACAATCTGGAAAACTCTATGGCAGCCATAGGACTTTGCCTTCATTTCGGTATAGATAAGGAAGTTATTAAGAGGGTATTGACTAGCTTTAAGGCAGTGGAACACAGGCTAGAATATGTCAATACGATAAATGGAGTTGTATATGTAAATGACTCCAAGGGTACTAACCCAGACTCTACTATAAAGGCGGTTCAGTCATATAAGACACCTATAATCCTAATCGCTGGTGGCTATGATAAGGGAAGTGATTTTACTGAACTTTTTGATATAGCTGTTAATTATGTTAGGACAGTCCTAGTAATAGGTCAAACAGCTGACCTTATTGCTGATACAGCTTCCAAGGCCGGTATCAAGGAAATATACAAGCTAGAGAGCCTAAAGGACGCAGTTATCAAGGCTAGTAAGCTTGCAAATGAAGCCGATGTAGTTCTATTGTCTCCAGCATGTGCTAGTTGGGGAATGTATAAGAATTATGAGGAAAGAGGACAGGAATTTAAGGATATAGTAAACAATATTTTATAGATAAAGGGGAGCATTATGAGACTTATATTGTCAGGTGGTGGAACTGGAGGTCATGTATATCCAGCTATTGCAATTGCCAACAAGATAAAGGAATACCATCCGGATGCAGAGATACTATTTGTAGGTACTAGGGCAGGCATAGAGGCCGAGATAGTTCCGAAGTATGGTTATAAAATAGAATACATTGATGTTCAAGGGTTTAGAAGGAAGATTGACTTCGATAATGTTAAGAGACTTATCAAGTTCTTAAAGTCCTTGAGAGATTCTAAGAGAATAATTAAGAAGTTTAAACCAGACCTAGTTATTGGTACAGGAGGCTATGTAAGTGGTTCGGTGGTTTTAGAGGCTAGTAAGATGGGCATTAAGTCCTGTATACATGAACAGAATTCTTTCCCTGGCATGACCAACAAAATGCTATCAAAGAATGTTGACCTAGTTATGACTAGCTTTGAGGATTCACATAAGAGGTTTCCAGACCAGGCACAGTCAAAGCTAACATTTACAGGCAACCCAGTTAGGGATGAAATACTGAATTCAGATAGGGTTGAATCTAGGAAGAGGTTGGGCTTGAGTCAGGATGAAAAAATGCTGCTAGTCGCAGGTGGTAGTGGTGGATCTGAGGAGATTAATAATGCCCTTAAAAAGTTGATACCAGCCCTAGTTGAGGGGGGAATTGCCTTCACAATAGCAACTGGTAGAGCTTACTATGATGACTTTATGAAAAACTATGCTAATCTAGACTTTGGACCAAACCAGAAAATACTTCCTTACCTGGATGATATGGCCAACAACCTTGCTGCGGCAGACCTAGTAATAGGATCAGCTGGTGCAATATCAATGGCAGAGATGACAGCAATAGGTATTCCGGCAGTTATAGTTCCGAAGGCCTATACAGCAGAAAATCACCAGGAATATAATGCTAAGAGTCTTGAAAGAGCGGGTGGTGCAGTGTGTATAACTGAAAGGGAATTAAATGAAGACTCCCTATATGACACAGTTCTTGGCCTTCTTAATGACAAGGACAAGCTAGAGAAAATGGCTAAGGCAAGTAGGGCCTTTGGTAAAAGGGATGCTATAGACCAGATATATGATAGGATTTCTGCTTTTTTCTAAATTAATTATAGATAAATTGCAAAAAAAGTCAAAAATATGTTGCATAAGTAGGACGATTTGAGATATTATATAATAGATAGAATGTTATTTATTTTAAATAATATAAGATATTTTTTGAGTATTATTTATGAATACAATTTATGAATATAATTACAGATTATTTAATGATATTAAACTATGTTGTGAATGGGGGTTTATAAATGTTAAACTTTGTTGAAGAACAAATCGGTGCTGCCAATATCAAGGTAATAGGTGTAGGTGGCGGTGGAAACAATGCCATAAATGTCATGATTAATTCAGGCGTAAGAGGTGTTGAATTTATCTCACTAAATACTGACAAGCAGGCCTTGGAAGCATCAAAGGCTGAACACGTATTACAAATAGGTGAAAAGTTAACTAAAGGTTTGGGCGCAGGTGCAAACCCAGAAAAAGGAAAGAAGGCTGCAGAGGAATCTGCAGATGAAATAGCTAAGGCAATAGAAGGTGCTGACATGGTGTTCGTAACAGCTGGTATGGGTGGCGGAACTGGTACAGGTGCGGCCCCAGTTGTTGCAAAGATTGCTAAGGAAGCAGGAGCTCTTACAGTTGCTGTAGTAACTAAGCCTTTTTCTTTTGAAGGTAGAGTTAGAATGAATAAGGCTGAAGAAGGTATAATCGAGTTAAAGAAGAATGTAGATACTTTGATAACTATACCAAATGACAAGATTCTTCAGATAATAGAAAAGAGAACAAGTATAACAGATGCCCTTTCTAAGGCAGATGATATATTAAAGCAGGGTATCCAGTCTATATCTGGTCTTATATCAGAGGCTGCCCTTATTAACCTTGACTTTGCTGACGTTGAAGCAGTAATGAAGGACCAGGGACTAGCTCATATGGGTATGGGTACAGCTTCTGGTGAAGATAGGGCCATAGCTGCCGCAAGACAGGCTATAGAATCTCCACTACTAGAAACTACTATAGATGGAGCTAAGGGTGTCCTAATAAACGTAACAGGTGGAACAGACCTAGGTCTATTAGAAGTTAGTGAAGCTACTGATATAATTAGACAGAAGTGTGATCCAGATGCAATGATTATATTTGGTGCTGCTACTAGAGAAGATTTCGGCGATGAAATTGTAATTACAGTAGTTGCAACAGGTCTACAGGATAATTCTGACGACTTGTTCACACCACAGTTGAGAAGAAACAACCCAACACCAGTTACACCAAAGTATAACGAAATACCAAGAGTAACTGAAGGTCAAAATGTTGAAAATATCAAGCCAGCTGAAGAAACTTTCTCAAATAGCTTTGATGATACTGCAACAGCTAGCGATGATGATATGGTTATTCCTACTTTTTTAAGAAGAAAGAAGTAAATAAATCAATAGAAAATTAGGTATGACTCAGCTTTTGTCTGAGTCATATTTTTATAAGGAGGATACTAGTATGATTTGTCCGTATTGCGAATATAAGGAATCTAAGGTACTTGATTCGAGACATATCGATACTTCTTCAATAAGGAGAAGGAGAGAGTGTGAAAGATGCAAAAAGAGATTTACAACCTATGAAAAGATAGAGCTTATACCTGTTATGGTCATTAAGAAGGATGGCAGGAGAGAGTCCTTTGATAGAGACAAAATTAAGTATGGCTTGATTAGGTCATGTGAAAAGCTACCTGTATCTGTATCAAAGATTGATGAGTTGGTAGATTCTATAGAGGGTGAAATCAATAAGATGTTCATCAATGAAATAGAGACTACTAAAATTGGTGAAATGGTAATGGATAGGCTTAAGGATGTAGATGAAGTAGCCTATGTAAGGTTTGCATCTGTCTATAGACAGTTTAAGGACTTGAATACCTTCGTAAACGAATTGGAATCTATTATAAAAGAAAAAAGGGATGATTAGTAGTGAAAATATTGGTAATTGATGATGAAGAACATATACTAGAATTACTAAAATTTAATCTAGAACTATCCGGCTTTGATGTTTGTGTATCTTCTGAGGCTAACCAGGCTATTGAACTCATAGGTAAGGAAAAGCCTGATCTTTTGCTCCTAGATTGGATGTTGCCAAAGATTAGTGGTATAGACATATTAAGGAAAATTAGACAAGATGAGAACATATATGATCTTCCAGTTATAATGCTGACAGCAAAAAATATGGAGGATGATAAAATTCAGGGGCTAAATGTCGGAGCGGATGATTATATAACCAAGCCATTTAGTATCAAGGAGCTTATGGCTAGAATTAACACGATTTTAAGGCGCTATAGGGTAAGTGACAAATCCCAATCAATAATAGAGGCAGGGAATATTATCCTAAACACAGACCAATATGGGCTGACTGTAGATGGTCATGCTGTTGACCTGACTCGTAAGGAGTTTGAGTTATTAAAACTTCTTATGGAAAATAGGGGTAAGGTCCTAAAGAGGGACTACCTCTTAGAAAAGGTTTGGGGCTATGAATTTTATGGCGAGACCAGGACTGTAGATGTGCATATAAGGCACCTTAGGAAGAAACTAGGTCTGGATGAGACCAGTGAAAATGGTATAGATACCATCAGAGGCCTTGGTTATAAAATGAAATAAAGAGGCTGAGGATAGTAAACGAGGTTTATTATCCTTAATTTTTGGAGGTTATTATGGACAGGATTATGTATATTTTAGTGGTTGCAATGCTAATATCCTGGTTGTTATTAATCCTATATTGGAGATATATCCAGGCTTTTAAGGCTTTTATGAAAGACCTGAATAGGATATCCTATAGGATTCAAAAAAAGGATTTTTCTGTTAGGGTTAGAAAGAGTAATAACGCTGAGGTTATGTCATTTGTCAATAACTTTAACTCAACCCTTTCCTCATTGGACAAGTCATTTTATGACCTAGCCAAGAAAAATAGGCAGTTGGACGCCATAATAAAGTCAGTTTCAAATGGCATAATAGTAATAGATATAAATAATAGGGTCTACCTGATAAACTCAGTGGCTAGAGAGTACATTGATTATGGGGCTAGTGGTAGGCTTGAGAGCATGCCAATATCAAGCATAGTAAAAAATGAGGCCTTACTCGATTTTATTGTATATAATGTTGGAATGAACACCAGTGTTTCAAAGGAAATAAGGTCTTCGAAAGAAAGGACCTTCAAGGTAAAGATAGACCCGGTCAAGATGCATCTTGAAAAGGACCTAGTAATATCATCTGTAATAAATATTGAGGATATCAGTGAGAGGATAAGGCTTGAAAATATAAGGAGAGACTTTGCAGCGAATGTTAGCCATGAGCTTAAGACCCCCCTTACATCGATCCAGGGATTTATTGAAACACTCAAAGTAAATGATGAGACCATAGATTCTGCTACAAGAAAGAGGTTTTTGGATATTATAGACAATGAATCTTCAAGACTCAGGATATTAATTAATGATATTCTCATGCTATCATCAATAGAGGGAGACATAGACTTAAGTTTGGAGAAAGTTGACCTAAGGGAGGAAAATCAAAAGATGTTGGACCTCTTTGAGGATAAACTGTCCGAGAAAGGGGTAGAAATATCCTTTGACTATAATGGCCTTGAATCGATATACACTCATAGGGAGTACTATAAGGGGCTAATGATAAACCTAATATCAAATGCCATAAAATACAATAAGCCAGGTGGTTATGTGAGGGTTATGTTTTTTGAAGACCAGGATAATTACAGGATATGGGTTAAAGATAATGGTATTGGCATAGGTCAAGAGGAACAGGAAAGAATATTTGAAAGGTTTTATAGGGTGACAAAGTCCAGGAATAAGGAAGTTGATGGGACTGGACTGGGTCTTGCTATAGTCAAGCATATAATCCTATCCCTAGGGGGAGATATAGGACTTGAATCAGTCCTTGGTCAAGGATCAATATTCAAGATTAGCCTGCCGAAAAAGCAATAATTTATTCAGTAGATTAATTTTATTGTAAATTTCAAGCAAAATCGGTTATAATGTTTAGATGGCTGTGATAAAATAATAGTATTAGGCAAAAATATAATGATAAGTTTAATAGAAAGATTTTGATAATAAGTTTATAGAAATGGAAGTGATATTTTGAATAGTGATAATAGACCAATAGTTGCTGTTGTAGGAAGGCCAAATGTAGGTAAGTCTACAATCTTTAATAAGTTAACAGGAACTAAAATATCAATAGTTGAAGACACACCAGGTGTTACTAGGGATAGGATATTTGGTGAGGTAGAGTGGTTAAATAAGTATTTTACAATTATAGATACTGGTGGTATAGAGCCAGAAAGTGATGATATAATTCTTTCGCAGATGAGAAACCAAGCCATGCTAGCGGTAGATATGGCTCATGTCATCTTATTTGTAGTAGATGGCAAGAGTGGTTTGACAGCTGCTGACAAGGAAGTGGCAGATATATTAAGGAGGACTAAAAAACCGGTTCTTTTGGTAGTAAACAAGATAGATTCAAAGAGCCAGTTTGACAATATCTATGATTTTTATGAGCTAGGCCTAGGTAATCCTATTGCTATTTCCGGAGCCAATAGCATGGGACTTGGTGACCTTTTAGACGAGGTAGTTGAAAACTTCCCAGAAGGTATGAATATGGAATATGATGAAGATGTAATTAGGGTGGCCATCACTGGTAAGCCTAATGCAGGCAAGTCTTCTATACTTAATAATATACTTGGAGAAGAGAGGGTAATTGTGTCACCCATAGCGGGTACTACTAGGGATGCAATAGATACCTATTTCGAAAAGGATGAAAATAAGTTTCTTCTTATTGATACAGCGGGTATCAGGAGAAGGAGCAAGGTGTATGAAAATGTTGAGCGTTTCTCAGTAATCAGGTCTATGAGTGCAGTTGATAGGGCAGATGTAGTCTTAATAGTGATAGATGCTACTGAGGGGGTTACTGAACAGGATACAAAGATAGCAGGTATAGCCCATGATGAAGGTAAAGCCTGTATATTCGTAGTAAATAAGTGGGACCTAATAGAAAAGGACAATAAGACTATGGGTAATTTCAGGATGAGTGTTAGGGAAAAATTCCCATTTATGACATATGCCCCTATTTTATTTGTGTCTGCAGTTAGCAATCAGAGAATTGGAAAGATACTTGAGACAGTTGTTGAGGTATCTGCTGAACAGAATAAGAGGGTTACTACTTCTGTATTGAACCAGGTTATTGGTGAGGCCATAATGCTTAACCAGCCTCCATCTGACAAGGGCAGAAGGCTAAAGATATACTATGGAACTCAGACTGGAGTTAAACCTCCAACATTTAACCTATTCATAAATGATAAGGAGTTGACTCACTTTTCATATACTAGGTACCTAGAAAATAGGTTGAGGGAGAACTTTGGCTTTGAGGGGACATCGATAAAGATAGAATACAGCCAAAAGAAGAAAAAATAAGGGGGCTTTATTATGCTTGTATATTTATTAGTAGTTGTAATTTCCTACTTTATGGGCACCATTTCGTGTGCCTACTTAATAAGTAAATATATATTCTCGAAAGATATAAGACAGTACGGATCTAAAAATCCAGGCACAACTAATATGTTGAGGACCTTTGGCAAGAAAGCTGGTGCCGTTACCCTTGTAGGTGACTATTTAAAGGGTACAATAGCTGTTTTGATATCAAGCTTTTTGGCAAAGAAATTAGGGGCTGACCCTGACCTAGCCAGGTATATATCTGCACTTGCTGTAGTATGTGGTCATAACTGGTCTGTTTTTATGAGATTTAGGGGTGGTAAGGGAGTAGCTACCAGCTATGGTGCCATGTTAGCCATTTCTCCTCTTATGACCCTTGCCAGTATGGTATTTTATATAATAATACTCCTAGTGACAAGGTATGTATCAATTGCTTCTATGCTTGGTGTATGCCTATTCCCGATTTTGATGCTGATGACAGATGATATGTCTGGCCTTTGGCTTGGTATTCTACTTTCAGTATCGGTTGTATATAAGCATAGGGAGAATATTAGAAAACTATTAAATGGAAGGGAAAACAGGCTTGGGACTAAGACGAGATAGTAGGTGTCTAGGTATAAATAGATAGTAAATAGACTATAAAATTTACTAGTGTATTAACTACAAAATACATTATTTTCATAATTCTTGGAGGATACTATGAGTAAAGTTTGTGTATTGGGAGCAGGCAGCTGGGGCACAGCACTTGCATCTGTATTAGATGAAAATGGACATGAAGTTTTGATTTGGGCCAGAAGGCAGGACCAGGTTGATGAAATAAATAATAAAAATACAAATGAAAAGTACCTACCTGGAGTGAAGTTATCGAAGACTCTTAGGGCTTCTAGCAATATTGATCAGGTGGTCGATGGGGCAGAGTTCATAGTTCTTGGTGTACCGTCCCAGCAGATTAGGTCTGTTTGTAGTGATATAGCAGACAAGATAGGGCCAGACCAGGTATTGGTAAATGTAGCAAAGGGTATAGAAAAAAATACCAGCAAGAGGCTGTCACAGGTATGCTCTGAAGTATTACCACAAAATCCCTATTGTATGTTATCTGGACCATCACACGCCGAAGAGGTTTCAAGAAAGATGCCAACAACACTAGTCGCTGCTTCAGAAAATCTTGATATATCACAAGGGGTACAAGACCTATTTATGAATGAGTATTTAAGAGTCTATACAAATACTGATATGGTGGGTGTTGAGTTAGGTGGTACTACCAAGAATATTATTGCTTTTGGGGCAGGTATCCTAGACGGTATGGGTTATGGTGATAATTCAAAGGCAGCCCTTATGACTAGGGGTATAGCTGAAATTTCTAGATTTGGTGTAGCCTTAGGAGCAGATATATCTACCTTCTCAGGCTTGTCAGGCATAGGAGACTTGATTGTTACCTGTACAAGTATGCACTCTAGAAATAGGAGGGCTGGGATCCTAATAGGTCAGGGCTATAGCATTGAGGAAACTCAAGAAAAGATAGAAATGGTTGTTGAGGGTATTACAGCTACTGAAGCTGTATACAAGATAGCTAAAGAATTGAATGTTGAAATGCCGATTACTGAGTGCATATACAAGGTGGTCGAAGGTCAAATTGATCCAAAGACGGCTGTCAAGGAACTAATGACAAGAAATAAAAAATATGAAAATGAATCAATTTTTAAATTATAGATGAACAAAAGTATACAAATATAAGCTACATTATGCTATAATGGAATATATATGTGTATTCTTAATTGATTAAAGTAGGTGATATGATGAGCGATATTTCGGTTAGAATTGACCAGGTAAAGTCAAGCATACGACAAGCATCAACTAAGGCCAATAGGAATCCAGAAGATATTTTACTTCTTGGTGTCACTAAGACTGTTGATGTAGATGTAATTGAAGAGGCTGTTGAATGTGGGATTACAGATGTTGGTGAAAACAAGCCCCAGGAATTGCAACGTAAGTATGGACTGATTGGGAATAGAGCCAAATGGCACCAAATTGGTACACTTCAGACCAACAAGGTCAAGTACATAATAGACAAGGTCGACTTGATTCATTCTTTGGATAGGATGAGCCTGGCAGAAGAAATTAATAAGAGGGCAGAAAGTATCGGTAGGGATATTAGGTGTCTAGTTCAGGTAAATGTATCTAAGGAAGCAAGCAAGCATGGTATTTATGTAGAAGACCTTGAGAGCTTTGTTAGAAAATGTGCTGATAAATTTGATAGAATAAAGATTGTTGGTTTGATGACAATGGCTCCAGATTCAGATGATGAAGCTGAAGTCAGGTCTGTTTTTAGGGGTCTTAAGGAGGCCTTTGAAAATATCAAGGCTATGTCTATTGAGGGTGTAGAAATGAAGGAGCTTTCAATGGGTATGAGCGGTGATTATCAGATCGCTATAGAAGAGGGTTCAACAATAGTTAGAGTTGGAACATCTATATTTGGAAAGAGAAATTATAATATTTAAAATAAAGACACGCTGTTTAGGAGGTATAATATGGCTGGAATTAAGGATAAAATGGGTAAGTTAAAGAATTGGATGATTGTTGATGGTGACAATGCCAATGATGATTACGATTCATACGATGAATATGAAGATGATGTATACGAAGATGATGTATACGACGACTATGAAGATGAAGACGAACTAGAGGATTCTTACAATAGTCCACTAGGTTCTAGGGTAGATTATCAGGCTCATAACCAGATGAAGGTTGTAATAGTTGAGCCTAAGGTATATGATGATGCTGCTACAATTGCAGACCACTTAAGGTTAAGAAAGACTGTAATAGTAAATCTGGAAGCCTTGACTCAGCAGAATACAAAGAAGTCTATATTTGACTTCATGAATGGTGCAGTGTATGTGCTTGATGGAAGCATCCAGCGTGTTTCTAAGTCAATATTCATACTAGCTCCTAAGAATGTAGATGTAGATGCAAGTATAAAAAAGGAATTAGAGAGTAAGGCAATTTTTCCTTGGCAGAATAAGTAATTAGGTGCCTATAATGGAAGTTTTAAAAATTGCTTTAGTTCGTCTAATCGATATAATTGTTTGGATTATTATAGCAAAGTCTATTATGTCATGGTTCCCAGGAGCGCAGGATAGTAGACTTTATGCTCTTTTAGATGATTTTACAGAGCCTGTTGAAGCGCCTATGAGGAAGCTATTAAGCAGGTTTAATACTGGTCCGGTTGATATATCGCCTATGTTGGCAATAGTCTTCCTGTGGGTTTTAAGCAAATTGATATATGCTTATCTATAACGGGATGATTGTATGGACAAGTTAAAGGTAACAAGTCACATCAAGGATGATGACTTAAAAATAAAAATGTATAAGATAGTTGATATTTGTAATAGCGTTTCAAACTCTTATAGCCTTAGGAATACTGAATTCCTAAATCCCTATGAAATAAGGAATGCTATTTCTATTATAAACTATGATAAAGACCTAGAATATACTATTGAGGGTGGATATGATGATGCTGAAAGGGCAGTTATTTTTATTTATCCTGACTACTATTTCCTAGAAGAAGGAGACTTAAACTTGACCTACCTAGAGGTAAGGGGGTCTTTTAAGTTCACCACAGTATCTCACAGGGACTACTTAGGATCCCTAATGTCACTAGGCATTAAGCGTGAGAAGATAGGAGACATACTGGTACATGATGATTATTGCCAGATGGTAGTCCACAGTGATATTGCAGATTTTATCATATATAACTACAATAGGATCAAGAACAATAAGGTAAGTGTGACAGAAATAGACAAGTCAGATCTTAAGCCACCGAAAAAGTCTTATGATGACAAGGTATTTAGCATATCTTCCTTAAGATTGGATTCTGTTATAGCAGGAGCATTTAACTTATCGAGACAAGAGGCCTCGAAACTGATAAATGCTGACCTTGTCCAGGTTAATTATGAGCCCACCAACAATGTCTCAAAAAGTGTTGAAGAGGGATCTATTATCTCTGTGAGAAAGAAAGGAAAGTTCATTTTCGACAAGGTATTAGGAATGTCCAAGAAGGATAAGTTTAGAGTGAAAATTAATAAATTTGTATAGGAAGTGATAAAATGATAGCGCCAGAACTAATAGAAAGTAAAGAATTTAAAAAGGGATTCAGAGGTTATAACGAAGAAGAAGTAGATGTATTCCTAGACCAGATCAAGGAAGACTATGAAGCTGTAATAAAGGAAAATGAGTCTCTAAAGGAAAAACTAGAAATGTACAAGGACCAGGTTGGCAAGTATTCTAGCATAGAAGAGACCCTAAAGGAAACTCTGATAACTGCCCAGAGTGCAGCGGAAGATACTACTAATTCTGCCAACAAGAAGGCTAGAATCATAGTTCAGGAAGCTGAGCTACAGGCTAAGCAGCTAATAGATAGGGCCAACAATAAGGTTGTAGAAATTAGAAATGAATACGAAGGCCTTGTTAAGGAATTTAAGGTATTTAGGATAAAGTTCAAGTCACTACTAGAAGACGAAATGCAAAATGTCGACCAGATCTTTAGTGGTATAGGTAATGAAAAGGAAGAATTCAATCAGGCTGTAAATGGGCCTGTTGACCTAGATATTACTGGTACTATGAGAATGGCTGTCCTAGAAGATGTTCAAGAACAGGAAGATAAGACTCTAAGTATTGAAACCGCAGAGTTAGAGGTTGAAGACCAGACTTCAAATGAAAATTTAAGTGGAGATCCTGAGGATATATTTAAAATAAAGTAAGCCAAAATTGCAATATCTATTTGTACACTTTTTGTCCTTCCTGCCAAAATATCAGAACTTGACCTGAAATACTAGTCAAGACTAGGCGTAGCCTATTCATTTTAGTCTTGACTAGTATTTTAGGGCGAGTAAACTGGTATTTACAGGAAGGCTTTTATACTTTAAGCCACAACACTCGTAGAGTATATCTTATCCATCTCTTCATCGAAGATTTCTTCAGGAGTTTTGTATCCAAGAATTTTTCTATGCTTATCATTTATTAGGTCAACATAATACATGATTTCGTCTTCACTAAAGTCATTTATACTTCTACCCTTAGGAAAGAATTGTCTCAATATACCATTATGCCTTTCGTTGCTACCTCTTTCAAATGAAGAATAGGGATGACAGAATTATATGAATACGAGTGATTCAATATCACTTAGTCCTGAAAACTCTGAACCATTGTCACTTGTCATTGTCTTGAATACTTTTGAAACTTTTGTTTTACTTTCCATAAAATCTACATTGTTTCTTTTATACTGAGCTTGTCCTGCATCAGGATAATAGACTATGATCTTGCGGCCATTTTTTATTTGTTCTACGCTACCGCGTTTAAGTTCATTGTAAATAGTAGTTCTTGACCTGTTCAAATGTCTAGCAATTCATATCCCTCTTCTACAAGAAGGAGATGAATTGCAGAACATAACTTGAAATGATAATTTTTATATAGTATAATACCAGTACATCAGGGCAGGGACTGCCCGAAGAGCTTGGTAAATATATTTGGCTAACAGAAGCAGATACTTCCCAAGAAGCTCCCACTTCTAAAAGCGGGAGCAGTTCACGTATAAATATAGCTTAAAATAAAAAAGGAGATAATTTTATGAACAAAAAGAAAATTAACACTATTGTTGGTTCAATTGGAGCATTTATTGGGGTTTTCGTGTTTTTAACCTATATTCCTCAAATTATCGCTAATTTAGGAGGAGAAAAAGCTCTGCCTTGGCAACCGCTCACAGCTTCAATTTCTTGTCTAATTTGGGTTATTTATGGATGGACTAAAGAACCTAAAAAAGATTTCATCCTTATTGTTCCAAATTTAGCTGGTGTAATATTAGGATTTTTAACTTTTATTACAGCTTTATAAATTTTTATTTATAATAAGTTGTAAAATTAAATGCGACATCTTAAATAATTAAAAACTCATACTAACTTCGTGTAAAATGTTAATAACGATAAAAATACACACACGGAGGTTAGTATGAGCTATAAACATATTACACTAAATGATAGAAATAAGATAGAGGTATTAAAACAAGAGGGCTATTCTTCTAGAAGAATAGCGAAAATTTTAGGCTTTCATCACTCTACTATTTCTAGAGAATTGAAAAGATGCAACAACATTTATTCTGCTGTTGAGGCAAATAAAGATAAAGATATCAAATTATTACAAAAAGGCAGAAAGAGCAAAGACTACTTGGCTACTTTTATTGAAATGAAATCAAGGTTCTATGTGGCATTACCAATGAAAGATAGGAGTAATGAGTCCGTGCTTGAAGCCATGAAAAAATTAATAAAACCTCTACCAAAATCAGCTTTAAAAAGCTTTACATACGATAGAGGAAAAGAATTCGATTGTTACAAAGAAATTAAGGATATTGGAATAGACTTCTATTTTGCAGATCCATATTCAGCATGCCAAAGAAGAAGTAATGAAAATTCAAATGGATTATTGAGGGAATATTATCCGAAGAATACAGATTTAGCTAAAAATGGACTGGAAGAGTTAATTAAAAATATAATGGAGCTTAATAACAGACCTAGGAAATGTCTAAATATTTTAACTTTATTTGATATCTTTATGCACGAACTTAGTTTACTCTAAGTGTCGTAATATTATTTGCAATTCATCAAAATAATAAAAATATATTCAAAGAATAACGTTTTTATTGGAATTTTTAAATAATTCTAATAAAAAGATATTGACTAATAGGTTTTTATGCAATATAATCAATAACATAGAATTTAAAGATAGCTTTGACGAAGAGAGTAGTTCACGATTTCTTTTAAGCGAGTCGGGTATGGTGTGAGCCGATATATGAATGACTGGATGAAGATCACTTCCGAGCTGGATGCTGAAAGGCCATGGCTGATTAAGTTGACCGGGTGGTTCCGATATTGACCGAGAGTGTCTGGGTTTTCCCAGGAACTAGGGTGGTAACGCGATTTGACTCGTCCCTTGATTGATCAAGGTGACGAGTTTTTTTATACTCGTTAAAACTATCTACAGAAAGAAGGGAGAAAGAAATATGGAAAATAAGACTGTATTTAAAAAGCTGCATGAGGGCACAGTTGCCCAAGCAGAAGAACTTACGTTAAAGCGTTGGCAGGAAGACAATATATTAGAGAAGGTATTGGAAAAGGGTGAAAATGACCCAACTTATGTATTCTTTGAAGGACCTCCAACAGCAAATGGTAACCCAGGTATCCACCACGTAATTTCAAGAACTTTGAAAGACTGGGTTTGCCGTTATAAGACAATGAGTGGTTACAAGGTGCCTAGAAAGGCTGGTTGGGATACTCATGGTCTACCAGTTGAGCTACAGGTAGAAAAGGAATTAGGTCTTTCAGATAAGAAGGCTATAGAAGACTATGGTATAGAAGAATTCTGTAGCAAGTGTAGGGACTCTGTCTTCACTTATGAAAAAGAATGGAGAAAGATGTCTGAAAGAATGGCATATGCTATAGACTTAGACGATCCTTATATCACTCTTGACAATGATTATATAGAATCACTTTGGTGGATCCTAGACAAGTTTAATAAGGAAGGACTTCTATACGAAGGACACAAGATCCTACCATACTGTCCAAGATGTGGAACAGGTCTTGCATCTCATGAGGTTGCCCAGGGTTATAAGGAAATCAAGTCAAATACACTAGTTGCTAAGTTTAAAAAGAAGGGTACAGAAAATGAATACTTCCTTGCATGGACAACTACTCCTTGGACACTACCATCAAATGTTGCCCTAACTGTTAATCCAGAAGTTGACTATGTGAAGGTTCAGGTTGAGGACGAGGTATATTACCTAGCTGAGCCCCTATTAGAAAAGCACCTAGGTGACAAGGAATACAAGGTCCTAGAAACTCTAAAGGGTAAGGACTTAGAATATCAGGAGTACGAACAGTTAATGCCTTTTGTTGAAGTTGAAGGCAAGGCCTTCTTTGTAACTTGTGCCGACTATGTAACTACTACTGACGGTACAGGTATAGTACATACAGCACCAGCTTTTGGTGAAGATGACTACAACTTAGGTAGGGCATATGAATTAGCATTCGTTCAGCCAGTTGATAGTGAAGGTAAGTTTACTACGACTCCATGGAAGGGCAAATTCGTAATGGAAGAAGGTCTAGATGTTGAAATAATCAAGTGGTTAGCTGCTGAAAATAAGCTATTCTCCAAGTTAAAGGTAGAACATAACTATCCTCATTGCTGGAGATGCTCTACACCACTTGTATATTATGCTAATCCTGGATGGTACTTAGAAATGACTAAGCTAAAGGACAAGCTAATAGAAAACAACAATGGTGTTAACTGGTTCCCAGAATTCGTCGGTGAAGGAAGATTTGGAAACTGGCTAGAAGAATTAAAGGATTGGGCAATTTCTAGAACTAGGTATTGGGGTACACCACTACCAGTTTGGAAGTGTGATTGTGGTTGCAAGACTACAGTAGGTTCAAGAGAAGAACTTGCTAAGTTAGCTGTTGAAGATGTAGACCCTAAGACTATAGAGCTACACAGACCATATATAGATGAAGTTCATCTTAAGTGTCCAGATTGTGGTGGAACAATGACAAGGGTGACAGAGGTAATTGACTGTTGGTTCGACTCAGGAGCCATGCCTTTTGCCCAGTGGCATTACCCATTTGAAAATAAGGAAAACTTCGACGAACTATTCCCAGCTGACTATATCTGTGAAGGTATAGACCAGACTAGAGGTTGGTTCTACTCATTACTAGCTGTATCTACATTTGTGACTGGTAAGTCTCCATACAAGAATGTTCTAGTTACAGACCTAGTATTGGACAAGAATGGTAAGAAGATGTCAAAGTCTAAGGGTAATACAATCAATCCATTTGAAATGTTTGACAAGTATGGAGCAGATGCCTTGAGATGGTACCTACTATATGTGTCACCACCATGGACTCCATTGAGATTTGACGAAGATGGTCTAAAGGAAATCATGTCAAAGTTTATAGGAACACTGAAGAA
>ERZ772956.49-NODE-49-length-96075-cov-11.026276_pt1 | contig 96075 bp, 86 predicted proteins | sample MGYA00580683_ERZ772956 | MGnify/ENA primary metagenome ERZ772956 (study PRJEB29015, sample SAMEA2738077) | human oral metagenome | biome: human oral; feature: human-associated habitat; material: saliva | place: China | collected 2212 ... | reverse complement strand
TCGGACCGGGACTTATTGAGACCATTTACGATGGAATTCAGAGACCGCTGTCTGTACTTCTTGAGAAGACAGGCACCAATATCGCTAGAGGTGTATCGGAGCCAGCGCTTGATCGCGATAAGAAATGGGATTTCGTTCCTGTAGCAAAGGTTGGAGACGAAGTTTCTGCAGGAGAAGTCCTCGGTACAGTTGAGGAGACAATCGCTGTAACCCAGAGGATTATGGTTCCTTACAAGGTTAGCGGTAAGGTTAAGAGCATTGAGAGCGGTAGTTTTACAGTTGATGAAACTGTTGCGGTAATCGAAGATGCATCTGGAAAAGACATCGAAGTTAAGATGATGCAGAGATGGCCGGTAAGAGTTGAGCGTCCTTACAAGGAAAAGCTTTCTCCAGAAGAGCCACTGATTACAGGACAGAGAGTAATCGACACAATGTTCCCAATCGCTAAGGGTGGTGTAGCAGCTGTTCCGGGACCTTTCGGTTCAGGAAAGACTGTTGTACAGCATCAGTTAGCTAAGTGGGCAGACGCAGACATCGTTGTATATATCGGTTGTGGAGAGCGTGGAAACGAGATGACTGACGTACTCAATGAGTTCCCTGAACTCGTTGACCCTAAGACAGGTGAATCTCTGATGAGAAGAACTGTCCTTATCGCAAACACTTCTGACATGCCGGTAGCTGCGAGAGAAGCTTCTGTATATACAGGAATTACTATCGCTGAGTACTTTAGAGACATGGGATACTCAGTAGCGCTCATGGCTGACTCAACATCGAGATGGGCTGAGGCTCTTCGTGAGATGTCTGGTCGTCTTGAGGAAATGCCTGGTGAGGAAGGATACCCAGCTTATCTAGCATCGCGACTCGCACAGTTCTATGAGAGAGCTGGAAAGGTTGTATGCCTTGGAAGCGAGGGAAGAGTTGGTGCTCTATCAGCAATCGGAGCTGTATCACCTCCAGGAGGAGATATTTCCGAGCCAGTATCACAGGCTACACTTCGTATCGTAAAGGTATTCTGGGGACTGGATGCTAACCTAGCTCATGCTAGACACTTCCCTGCAATCAACTGGCTAAACAGCTATTCGCTATACGTAGATAGACTTAACGTATGGTTTGCAGAGAATGTAAATAAAGAGTTCCCAACCCACAGAGCAAGGGCTCTCAAGCTGCTTCAGGAAGAAGACGAACTGAACGAAATCGTACAGCTAGTCGGAGTGGATGGTCTATCTAAGGAAGACCAGCTCAAGCTTGAAGTCTGCAAGATGATTCGTGAGGACTACCTACACCAGAATGCGTTCCACGAAGTTGATACATTTACATCTACAAACAAGCAGTTTAAGCTTCTAGACCTAATCCTACGTTTTTATGACGAAGGACTTAAGGGTCTTCATGAGCACGCAGATTTCAAGGCAATCACTTCTCTACCTCTAAGAGAGGATATCGGAAGATTTAAGTATTTCGAAGAGAAGGAAGTTGATGGAGAGTATGCTTCGCTTATTGGCAAGCTAGAGGCTTCGATAGAAGAGCTCATTAAGAAGGCAGGTGAACTGAATGATTAGAGAATATAAGACTATTTCTGAGGTAGCCGGCCCTTTGATGGTTGTTAAGGGTGTAGAAGACGTAGGCTACGATGAGCTGGGAGAGATTGAGCTCGCAAATGGCGAGCTGAGACACTGCAAGGTTCTTGAGCTCAACGGCACTGACGCTGTCGTGCAGCTATTCGAGAATTCCGCAGGAATGAATCTCAAAGAGAGTAAGGTCAGGTTCCTTGGTCACGGCAACCAGCTCGGTGTATCTCTCGATATGCTCGGAAGAGTATTTGACGGAATGGGCAGACCTATCGATGGCGGTGCTGAGATTATCCCGGATAGATATATGGATATCAACGGACTCGCTATGAATCCGGCTGCCAGAGAGTACCCATCTGAGTTCATTCAGACTGGTGTATCCGCAATCGACGGACTTAACACGCTGGTAAGAGGACAGAAGCTTCCACTCTTCTCCGGATCGGGACTGCCACACGCTAACCTTGCAGCACAGATTGCCAGACAGGCTAAGGTTCGCGGGTCTAACAGCAAGTTCGCTGTAGTATTTGCAGCCGTAGGTATCACTTACGAGGAAGCCGAGTTCTTCATGACTGACTTCCGGAGGAGCGGTGCTATCGACCGCTCCGTAATGTTCCTCAACCTGGCTAATGACCCGGCTGTAGAGCGTATCGCGACACCTCGTATGGCACTGACCGCTGCTGAATATCTGGCATTTGAGCAGAATATGCACGTACTGGTTATCATAACTGATATTACAAATTACTGCGAATCTCTCCGTGAGGTTTCCGCAGCTCGTAAGGAGGTTCCCGGTCGTCGCGGCTACCCGGGATACCTGTACACTGACCTTGCAACTATGTATGAGAGAGCCGGTAAGAAGAAGGGCATCGATGGTTCTATAACTATGATTCCTATCGTATCAATGCCTGAAGATGATATTACGCATCCAATTCCCGACCTTACAGGATATATCACCGAGGGACAGATTATCCTATCCAGAGACCTCTACAGAAAGGGTATAACACCACCGATTGATGTACTTCCGTCGCTGTCCCGTCTAAAGGATAAGGGGATAGGCGAAGGCAAGACTCGCAAGGATCACGCGGATGTGCTCAACCAGCTGTTTGCTCTTTACGCAAGAGGTAAGGAGTGCAAGGAACTGATGGCTATCCTCGGAGAAGCTGCACTCAGCGATGTCGATAAGCTATATGCAAAATTTGCAGATGAATTTGAAAACAAATACGTATCACAGGGATACGAGAAGGACAGATCCATCGAAGAAACTTTAGATGTAGGCTGGGAGCTCCTCAGAACTATGCCTAGATCTGAGCTCAAGCGTGTACACGATGAGTACCTGGATGAATTCTATGAGCAGAAGTAGCTTAGTTAAGGAAGGGATGATCTTATGGCAAGATTAAATGTTAATCCGACAAGAATGGTCATGTCTAAGCTTAAGGGGCAGCTCAAGGTGGCTATCAAGGGGCACAAGCTCATGAAGGATAAGCGAGATGAGCTGATGCGTATCTTCCTTGATCTCGCTAGAGAGATCAGGGCTCTTCGCGAAGAGATTGAACCTATGCTGGAGGATGTGTACGGAAGCTTCTCCGTTGCGCGTGCCGTAATGACACCGGAAATGTTGGAAGAAGCTCTGATGTACCCTAAGCAGAGCGTTAAGCTTGTAGCTACTGAGAAGAACGTGATGAGCGTCGATGTCCCATCCTTTGATTTTGAGCAGGAGAACACGCAGACTGGCAGCGTATATCCTTATGGATTCGCAACTACGTCGGGTGAGCTTGATAAATCCATAGAGAAGCTGTCGGAACTCTTTCCTAAACTGCTTCGGCTTGCCGGAATGGAGAAGGAAGCTATGCTGATAGCCGATGAGATAGAGAAGACCAGAAGGCGCGTTAACGCCCTTGAGTACGTCAAGATACCTGACTATCAGGAGACCATCAAGTATATCAAGATGAAGCTTGATGAGAACGAGAGAGGTAACCAGACGAGACTCATGAAGGTCAAGGACATGATACTGCGTGAAAATATTGAGCAGCAGCGTGCCAAGGATGAAGAGATGCTCGCCAGTCTGGCAGAGTAAGAGCTTAGGTATTACATTCCTATAGAGTTAGAGCGGAGCCGAGAGACTCCGCTTTTCTGTTGGTTCCAAAGAGGCTATATCTGAGGGTTGTAAAGTTTTAGCTGTTGATATTGACGGCTTTAATATTCTTGTTGAACAAAAAGAAAAGTTCAAAGACTACTGCTTATAGCAAAAAATGGAATTGGGCACATTTGCTAACGATGAGCCCATATACGGCTTAATTTGGTTATCACTTTCAGGTTATAAACCAGGGCGGAGTCATGTGCTCCATCCTGGTTTATAAATTATTGATACGATCAAACGGGGGACGTGAGTGGAATTATATTATGCATTGTACCCTTACCGTGTTATAAAGTTAGTCAATTGCAATTCATCTATCGCAGGACTGAAGTATGACTCCTGACTGCGTCTCCATAAATTCTTTAATTTTATCCAGTGCAAGCGGTATTCCGCCTTCATTACTCGACTCGACGTTGAGCGGCATAACCGGGTCGTGAAGCGATTTCCTGAGCAGGAACCAGCCGCTGTGACCACCAAGGTCGAAGTTGACTCTGACCCCTTCGTAGTTAGGCTGCTCCGGCGATAGTCCATCTGTTTGCTCAACCCACATCTTCATATCCTCAAGAATCTTATCACCGACTTCACTGTAATCTTCAGTTGTGAGATCAAATCTAATCTCTACGGCTTCTGCGGGTTCTCCGAGATCTGCGATCATGGTTTCGATGCCTTTGCCTTCCTTCTTGAGGTTAGCCGCGTTAATTATAATCTGAACTGCCAGAAATGCACCGTCATCCAGATAGTAGTTGTCAGAGTATGCAGCATGTCCGGAAGTCTCAATTGCCAGGAATGCCTGTTCGCCTTCCTTGGACAACTCCATAGCCTTGTTAATGACATTGCGATATCCGCGCTTAAAACGAAGATGCTTGAGCCCAAGCTTATCCTCCAGGAAAGTGTGCAGCTCGTTGGATGTGATGCTGTCTGTGACAACTGTGCCACCGGGATAATCATCCGCACCGATTGCGGCAGCTAGAGCGACGATTCCGTTGCGGCTGATAGGCTTGCCATCAGAGGATACGGCTGCGCTTCTATCCACGTCCGTGTCAAATATTATTCCGAGGTCTGCACCTGTCTCGCGAACCCGCTTGCATATGGAAGTCATGGCATCCTTGTTCTCCGGATTCGGCTGATGGTTCGGGAAAGTTCCGTCCGGATCGAGGAACTGACTGCCGCTGATGTCAGCGCCGAGAGGGGCGAGGACACTGTTTGCAAAGAATCCGCCCGCACCGTTACCTGCGTCTACCACAATCTTCATGTTGCTGAGATCTCCTCCGACTCCCATGCTGATCATTGAGCGCAGGTGAGCAGCATACATCTGCATCAGGTTGACACTCTCTGCATGGTATTCAAAAGGCAGTATGTGAGCACTTGCGGCGTATTCAAGTACTTCCCTTATGTCGGATTTGTTGAGACCACCTTCAGCGGTGAAGAATTTGAAACCGTTCCTGTTAAACGGCAGGTGGCTCGCTGTGACCATAATTGCTCCATCAAATTCATAGTACGGCATGATTGTCGACATATACATCGCCGGTGTAGATGCAAGCCCTGCATCGCTGACCTGCACACCTAGATAAGCCATGCCGGACATCAGAGCATCTGCAAGGTCGATCCCCGAGATTCGTGGATCTCTGCCGACGCATATCTTGAGGTCAAACGAATTCTTCCCGGTCTTGAAGCCTAGCCAATGTGCAAATGACGCACCAATTGCCAGCGCATCGTAGCGAGTCAAATTAACTTCTTCACCCTCAACACCGGGAAGCGCGATGCCTCGGATGTCGCTGCCGTTTTGAAGCTTAAATATTTCTTTACCCATGTTTCTCTCCCATTATGTATTGAAAAAATAAACCGAATGTTGCCTTTTGATTGACCACATAATTAAATCAACGCGAGTATGCATTTCCTTATGGTACAAATATATTATCAATATTATACAAAATAATTGTCCGGAAAGGTTGGGAACTTTGTGATATAGGAATAATAAATATGATTATGTTCAACTGTCATTCCGGGATTATGTTCAAGCATCATAAGGCACGAGAATTTAATTATCAAATCGCAGAGAAGGCTTTTGCTTCTAATGCTTGTTTTTTCTGTAATTCCTATTCCCGTGAAGACCACCGTCAATAGCGTCCGCGCTTTCGAGGCCGAAGACAAGGTTTGTCTGCAGACCGTCTACAGCTTCGCCGGAGTCGGCGAGCAGGCAGCTTTCGACATCTTCCGCTTCAATGTTGACGATAAGCTTGCCAAGCATTGGGCTGTTATGGAGACCATTGTTGCCAAGGCGATATGGCAGAATCAGAACGGTGAATTTTAATGTAACCGTTGAAATTACAACGGGCTTAATGTAGAATGGTAGCCGGAGGTGGTTCATATGCAGATATCGAGCAGATTTACCGTGGCTTTGCATATCTTCACCTGTGTGGATACGTTTAAGGATGAATATAAGGTGACGAGCGACTTCCTCGCAGGTAGCATAGGAACCAACCCGGTCATTATTCGCAAGATACTCACACAGCTTCAAAATGCAGGACTCATCACGGTAACAAGAGGAACCGGCGGAATCAAGCCAACAAGAGAACTGTCGGAAATATCCTTCTATGATGTATATCAGGCTATAGAGCCTTTGGAGGGCGGTGATTTGTTCCGGTTCCATGAGAAGCCGAGCCCGCAGTGCCCTGTCGGAGGTAATATCCATGCATTGCTGGACGCAAAGCTGAACGCGATCCAGAATGCGATGGAGGACGAAATGAAGAAATATACAATAGAGGAGCTGCGGACGGGAATGCAGGAAATTCTCGGGAAAGAAGCATGATACAGAAACAGATGTGCGGCCGGAACGGCTACTCGCCTATCTTGTGGAGGAGTTCAAGGGCGATCTTCAATATTTTTAAGGATGAGGACAAAAAATACTATGAAAAGCTTATACGGTGAACTACCGAACGGCTATCAGGAAAGTATCCGGAAAGGACTCAGCGCGGTGAGGTATCTCAGCGGACATATGTCCTATGGTACAGGTACAGTAGAGGAATGCGTCAGTAGATTGAAATATGAATTGGATAATGCCGATGCAATTGTGATTGGAGCCGGAGCAGGCTTGTCCACGTCAGCGGGACTTACCTACAGTGGTGAACGATTTGAGAAATACTTTTTTGATTTTGCGAAGAAATATGATATCCGTGATATGTACTCCGGCGGCTTTTATCCTTTTCCGGACGATGAAACACGTTGGGCATGGTGGGCAAGGCATATCTATTACAATCGCTATATCGACGCTCCGAAGCAGGTATATCAGGAATTGTATGAATTCGTGAAGGATAAGGATTATTTCGTCATCACCACTAATGTGGATCACCGGTTCCAAAGGGCGGGGTTTGATAAAAAACGGTTGTTCTATACACAGGGTGACTATGGTTTGTTTCAGAGCGTGAATCCATCACTGCAGAAGACCTATGATAACGAAGAATGGGTTATGAAAGCAATGGCGGCACAGGGCTTTATCAAAGATGAAAGAAGAATATTCCAGGTACCGGAAAGCAGCAGTATCACCATGCGGATTCCAACCGACCTGATCCCGAGATGCCCGGATGACGGTTCAGAGGTCACTATGAATCTTCGCGCGGATGATTCCTTTGTTGAGGACGAAGGATGGCACAGAGCATCGGCGGCTTATTACGATTTCCTTCGCAGACATGAGGGTCTGCATGTACTGTATCTGGAACTTGGCGTTGGAGCCAATACGCCTGTCATCGTGAAGTATCCGTTCTGGCAGATGACACTTGCCAATGAGAAGGCTGTTTACGCCTGCATAAATTACGGAGAAGCATTTTGTCCGGGCGAGCTTGAAAATCGAAGTATCTGTATAGATGCGGATATTTATGAAGTGCTAAGAAAATACGCCTGTGGGCATTTCTAGGGATACTCATAGGCGTGTAATAGATTGTAATATGAGTTGCTTTATCTACTTCTTAAATCAGTCGAACTGCTTATTCCCGCAGAAACGTGCATACTGCACAGCGGTCTCAAATTGCTCCGGAAGATATGTTTCGATCAACATAAAAGAAATGCTCCTACATGATGATATACTCGTCGCGTATACCATCATAGATGAAAAGCATTAGACTTTCAATTGGAGAACCAATAATATGTAATCAAAGACATCGGAAGCGTTTATAAACAGAAGCAGTATACGAAGGAGGATATCGATAATGAAAAAGATATGGTCTGTTCTGCTGGCCGCAGCTATGATGCTTTCCCTAGCGGCATGCGGAAGTTCAAATAATAACACTTCGGAATCATCTAAAAAAAGGGTTCTGAATTTAAAGGGAAAGCCATCGTTGTTTATTATTCCGGTTCGGGAAATACAAAGAGAGTTGCAAATTTCGTAGCTGACGAGCTCGATGCAGATACTTTTGAGATAATTCCCGCCGTGCCTTATTCTGATAGTGACTTGAACTGGAGAGACCGGAACAGCCGCGATAATAGAGAGCACGACAACGTATCTCTTCAGGATGTAAAGCTTGCCTCAACAGAGGTACCGAATTGGAGCGATTATGACGTGTTTCTGTTCGGTTATCCAATCTGGTGGGGTGAAGCACCGTGTATTGTGAACAATTTCATCAAGAACAACCATTTCACAGGGAAAAAGGTCGTTCCATTTTGCACATCCGCAAGCTCAGGAATTGGAAGCAGCGGAACAAATCTTGAAAAAATGGCAGGGACAGGTGACTGGCTTGAAGGAAAACGCTTCTCGGAAAAACCCAATAAAGGCTCGGTCAGGGAATGGGTTCGGGGACTGGATCTGAAATGATCATCCCCGTATCGGCGGGTTTGGTATCTGCGGTTCCGGCTCATATATGTCGGTTGCCAGTGTGAAAGAGCCGCGAATCAAGTCTGTTGCTGCAATCGTTCCCGCCATCTCCGACATTTCTGCTTCTCCGATGATGGGTTTTTATAAAAAAGCAGATAATTTACGGAGAAAGAGGAGATAGAGTAATAATTCCACATATAACAAACAAATCCGCAGACAGTTGAAGCAATGCTGTCTGCGGATTTGTTTCGTCACAGAAATTATACAGACCGAATTAAGCTTTATGCTATTATTAACAGTGCGTTATGAGAGACTGCAACATTGAGTTAGCTATTTGGCAGTGATACAATCTAGCCTTGGAGATGTGAACTATAGCATAATATAGAATAATTGGGAGAGAATAGAAGGAGAGCTGTTATGAGAAGTGACAAATACAATGACGTCAAGCCTAATCAGATAGTGTCTGAAGAGGTTGCTGTTGAGCCCAAAGGAGTTGCAGAAGTCGATACCTCAGAGTCTCTTAATAGGGGTAAAAAAGCGAAAAAGGCTAAGAGCAAGGTTAAGAAGAAAAAGAAGAACCGTGCAGTTGACTGGGCATTTAGAGTCATAATATTTTGTCTTGTTTGCGTAATTTTGATTAGCGGTTATAAGGTAGGTACAGCGCTTTATAATTACTACCATTCAAGAAGCGGCTTCAAGGAGGTCGCAAAAGAAGCCAAGGTCGACCCTAATCAATTCACGGGAGTTGTTGATTTTGCAGCTCTCCGGAAGCAGAATCCGGATGTTGTAGGTTGGATTTACCAGAAGGATACGATTATCAATTATCCGATTATGCGTGGCAACAATAACGATATCTATCTGCATACAGATATTAAGAAGAAATATAGTGTGTCCGGTTCAATCTTCATGGATTACCGTAATTCTGCCGATTTCTCGGATTTCAATACGATTGTGTATGGGCACCATATGCATGACGGCAGTATGTTCAAGTCGTTGAGGGGGTATACGAAGGAAAACGATTATTATGACAGTCACAAGACCTTTGAGCTTATTACACCTGATGCCAAATATCATCTGCAGGTATTCGCTTCTTATATCACCCCGGCAACCAGCGATGCCTATAAGAATTCATTTAACAGTGAAGCAGAAAAACAGGCTTTCATAAACTATGCCAGGACAAATTCAAAAATCAGCGTAGAGGGCGTTAATATCTCTACTAAGGATAGGATCGTTACGCTAAGCACCTGTGCATACGACTTCGACGAAGCCAGATATGTGGTTGTATGCAAGATGATTCCGTGGACTAAGGCTGAGGTCAGCGCAGGAGAAAAGCTTCAAGCAAAAATAGATAAGCAGAACGGCAAATAAGGATTCGGCAAAAATTTGAAATTACGGCGAATATAAAGAAAATAACCTATTTGCTCTTGAATACAGTAATTAATAGTAATTATGGGGAATCGTTGCAACCGGATGCGGCGGTTCCCTTTTTAAGCATTTTTAAGCTGTAAAGCAGGCATAATTGCTGCTGTCAGTCCCCTTTTGATATTTGCCGGTACAGTATATAATCATCTAAAAGGTAAACTTATCTAAATGAAAGTCCGAGGTGCACTCATGAGTATTGATAAGACAAGAATCAGGGATGAGCTTATTCCTGAGATCAGGAGCTATGCCGACAATACACCGGTAGCTGACGAGCATACGCTTGACTGCAGTCTGGGGATAAATCCGTACGGATTTCCGGATGTCGTGATAGACATTGTGCGAAATTTTGATGTAAACAGGCTGTATCAGTATCCGCACAGCGATGAAGCTCAAGAGGCTGTGGTCAATTATTGGCAGGATTATGCCTTTATTGAGCCTGAAAATGTAGTTATGACGGATGGAAGTGTTACTGCTCTCAACCTCCTTGTAAACGTTTTTGCAAAACCGGGAGCTGAAGCAGTTATGTTCATGCCTACATTTACAGACATGGTTGAGTATTCCAGAATCATGGGTATGAAGGTACACGGAGTAGTGACAAGTGCCGAAAATAATTTTAAAGAAGATGTAAACAGGCTGGTTGGAACTATAAACGACAATACTTCTTTCGTGTACATTGATAATCCCAATAATCCAACGGGTCAATTTCTGTCGAATGCGGAGCTTGAGCGTATAATCAGCAAATGCGAGGAGATGAAGGTGTACGCCATAATTGACGAAGCCTATGCGGATTTTATCCCGAGGGAGGAATCTGCAGTTATGCTTGGACCGAAATACAGCCACATGATTAGTGTGAGAACCTTTTCTAAAGGCTTCGGGTTGGCAGGAGCCAGAGCCGGTTACATAATAACCAATAAAGAGCTTGTAAAATATATCAAGAAGGTCAGCAATCCTTACATGATGAACGAGATGAGTCGCGCGATAACAGCAGCAATCCTCAACTATGACGTTCAGCCGGTTGAGCACGGTACAGACTTTTCGATCATCAAGGGAGCGCTTCGCGATGCCTGCGGAAGTAAAATAATCATGGCAGAGACGGATGACAGAGTTCCGATCTGCCTGCTCAGGCATGTAGATGACGACATCGATTTGCAACGAATGCTTATGAATGAGAATGTATTGACCTGTAGCGGAAGCGAATTTGAGCCGCTTGGAAGGAATTGTGTAAGACTGCGTGTTCCAACGTTAAAAGATGCGGGTAAGCTGATCAAGGCAATTAGGAATGTGGTTAGCGCGTAACTACGATAAGTCCGATGAGTCCCTGAACAGGGTTACGGCAATGAGAAATGCAGTTAGCGCGTAACCCATCCTGTGTGTCTCATGCACTGCCGACAGGCAGTGCGACAATTAGAAATGTAGTTAGCACGTAACCTGTGCATTATGAGCGATGATTAAGAATCAAATGAAACTATGCGTATGAAGAGGGCGGAAATGATGATTAAAGATTTGATTAAGAAGAACAGAAGTGTCAGAGGTTACGATATTTCTCGAGAAGTGGCTGATGAAGAACTCCGTGAGATGGTTGATTGTGCGAGATTATCCGCATCAAGTGTTAATATGCAGCCACTTAAATATGTAACTATAAATACCCCGGAAGGAAGAGACAAAATCATTGGACAGATATCATTTGCCGCAAAATTGTCAGAGCTTCATCTCCCCATCTCGGGTACCGAACCGATGGCATATATAGTTATCTGCCAAGACGAGAACATCAGCAAGAGCGGAACAGGATATCATAAGGATGCGGGAATTGTTGCCCAATCCATAACTTTGGCTGCTGCGGAGATGGGGCTCGGAGCTTGTATATTAGGATACTTTTCGCCAAAAGAAATGGCTACGTCACTTAGACTTGCCGGAAACCTCAGACCGCTGCTTGTGATAGCACTAGGCAAATCAATCGAAGATATCAGGATAGTCGAGATTGAAGAAGGTGAATCAACTGACTATTATCGCGATGAAAACGGCGTGCACTATGTACCTAAACGAAGGCTTGATGATGTGATAGTTGAGTGGGAATAGAGTATAGCTTCACATAAGTGACTTAGTTTCAAGGGCTGTAGCCTAACCTATCATTGTAATAAACAACCGGAACAAAATTGGGTAAAGCTTTCAAAAAGAATAAATTGAGTGATTGCTTCCGTTGGGTTTACAAGTGAACAAAAAAATCAGACCGTAGCTTAGTTGTTCCGGTCTTTTTGCGTATGTGGAAAAGTGGATATTTCACGTGAAGAGGCAGAGGATGAACTCCTCGCCGATGCTACCGATGTGTTCTGGAAGGGAGATAAGGACGCGGAAGCTGCAGTCAAAACGCTTGTAGAAAAAACAGGAGCCTTGGAGAAACCATCCTCAATGCTATTAAGTCTACAGTAGATAAACTAAATACTCTGGGCAAGAGTGCGATGAACGCACTAAAAGGAGAACTTCGCGGCAAGTGGCTTGAAGAACTGGGAATACTTGAAAAGGCGCAAGAAATGTGGACTGATGCTTTGATGAATTCGGAAGTAGATGAGTTTGAAGAGGCTGTAGATAATGGAGACGGAATTAAATTCATGTTCAAGGGGCAAGATTCTCAAGGCAGAGATATATATGAAATATCCGAAACAACCAAGAACCTAACTAACAAAGAAAAGCGCAATCTTGCCGTTAATAATATTAAAGAATTGTTAGGAAAGAAAACGATTATATTTGATAATGGAAGCGAAACCGCAGAGGCTAAACTAGACAAGGTTTTCTTAAAAAAGAATATCTATGGTGACAACCAAACGAATAGAAAGAAAGTATTTAAAAATAAAATTAACATTTTTGCCGATGGTGATACGATGAATTTGCTATCAAATGCAGCTTATGATAGCAAATCAAAAGATAAAGACAATAAGCATAAAGGTGCAGTTAAAGAGTGGGAATATTACAATAAAGAAGTATGGATAGATAACAATCTGTTTGACGTTTTAATAAACGTACAAGAGCGCAGCACAGGAAAATATGTATACAATGTAAAATTCACGCAAATTAAACAAAATAAATCAGCCCCCGTTGCAACCGTAAAAGCAAACGCTAACGGCCTGAAATCAACAGGGGCTGATTCAAGTACAGTTAATGTATCATTGAAAAACTCTAATGTCAACGGGGAAACTAAAAAATATCAGAGAAAAAACAATATCTTTGATATCCCAAACAATCAGCAAGCGGATATAAGCACCATTAAGGAGCTGAACAAAAAGATTGACGCTCTAATCCTCAATCAGACCAAGACAAAAGGAACGATGCCTAAGAGGTCTGCAGTTATAAGTTATCTGAAAGAACTAATTAACGAGGTCGGATCAGATGTAAAAGCAGAAGAGCTGCGTATTGATTATCATAATCTATATAAAGCGGCAAAAACAGGTGATAATGCTACAAAGGAAAGACTGCTGAATGAAATAACACGTGAAATTGTCAAGAATACCTATGAAACCGAGCGCATATCTCCAGAAATACAAGATGTTCAGAGATACCTCAAGAACATGACTGTTTCTATTGATGAAAATCTGGAATCTGAAATAAAGAGCAGATATGGTTCGTTTGGAAAGTTCAAAGAATATATTGATAACGCCTTTAAGGTAAAACTTAGCAGGAATGTTAACAGAATGGAATATGCTGTTCCTGTGGATATTATGCTGTCAGAAATGAATGAAATATTCGGTGACACCATAAAGGTGGATGGTCAAAGTTTGAATGATGTCACGGATTTTGTAACAGCACTGAGTGAGATTGCTGAATATGCATCGGTAAAAGATAATAAGGTATATCTATTTGACGGTGGCGCGCAGCTTGCAGGGTATACGGAAAAAGAAATATCCGACAGTAAAATTTCAAAAAATATATCTTTATCTATTGTTAGGCAACACTAACTGGCGTATAATCAATAATTAAGTTATTAATAATAACGTTATTAATAACTTAATTATTGATTGAGTTATTAAAAATTGAAATTTTATAAGAGTGGAGAAATGAACATGGCTAATAAAAATCATGAATTAGATAAGCCGATAATTGAAGCTGCTAAAATTGAATTTTTAAAAAATGGATTTCAATCTACTTCAATCAATTCTATTGCAAAAAGAGCAGGAGTTACAACTGGAGCTATATATACAAGATATAAAGGGAAAGATGAGCTTTTATATAGCTTAATTGAAGAACTTTTACAAGTTTTGGATAGTGAAAGAAAAGATAACAAAGAAGCATACATGAAATATTGTATAGATAAAGATTTTGATAATCTTTTAAGTAGTATAGAAAAAGAAACTGCAAGATATATAGATATTTTATTTGAATATTATTATGAGTGTAAACTTCTGTTATGTTGCAGCAAGGGAAGCTCAGTCGAATCCATGTTTGATGAAATGATGAAAAATAAGATACACGAAACACAAATATTCATAGAAAAATATATTGACTCGGATATTAGTAAGTTAAAATTGGATTTAGTGGAATTACTAATGAATGAGCAGTTTAATGTATATGCTTTGATAATCGAAAAAGGATACAGCAAAGACGAAACAGTTGAGTATATAAAAATGTTGGGGGAGTTTATTGGAGCAGGTTGGGAAAAGATTTTTAAAGATTTTATAAAATAAGAATTTGATTTACAGATAGGACGAGTGAAGTGTACAAAACTATTTTAGATTTTAAAATCGACTTTTCTTATGATGAAAATAAGGAAAAAGTATTGAATAATGTGGTAGGCAGTATATCGAAAGGGCAGTGTGTAGCTCTTTGTGGTGAAAGTGGTTGTGGAAAATCGACTTTTCTTAGATGTTTAAATCATCTGATTCCTGAATTTTACGACGGTATATTTAATGGACATATATTAGTAAATTCTGAAAATATATGTAATAAAAATGTTGGAGAAGTAGGAGAGATTATTTCGTCTGTTTTTCAAGACCCAAGAAGTCAATTTTTTACAATGGAGAGTGATACGGAAATTTCCTTCGGACTCGAAAATAAAGGATTAACGCATGAAGAGATAAAAAAAAGAACAAAAGAAGCTTTTTCTAAGTTTGGGTTAGAATATCTGGAGAACAGAGAAGTCTTCAAGCTTTCAAGTGGAGAACGGCAGCTCATAGCCGTTATGGCTGCATGGGCAATGAATACAGAAATTATTTTGCTTGATGAACCGACTGCAAACTTAGATTATTTAGCCATAGAAAAACTAAAAAATATCTTATTGCTTCTTAAAGAAGAGGGAAAAACTCTAATAATAAGTGAACATAGGCTTTACTATCTGAGGGAGCTTGTGGATGAATATTGGCTAATTAAAAATAGAAGCTTATACGAAAAGTACGATGGAGACGCTTTTAGGGCATTTTCTGGGGATAAATTGGATGATTTATGTTTACGAGTTCTGGAGCTTAATCAACTTGAAGTTCCAAACAAGTGTTTTGAGTTTTGTAGTGATAGATTGGAAGTAAAGGAGGTATCTTTTGGATATAAAAAACAACATATTTTAAAAGATTTGTCGTTTACAGCTTGTTTGGGAGAAGTTACTTGTTTGATTGGAAAAAATGGTTCAGGTAAAACCACCTTGGGAAAATGTATATGTGGATTGTTGAAAACACAAAAGGGGAGAGTTTTTCTAAAGGATAAAGAATTGAGTCATAGGCAGTTGTCACAAAACAGTCTTTTTATTATGCAAGAAGCTGAATTTCAATTTTTTACAAATTCTGTATTATCTGAACTCAAGTATGGTGTAAATCGAAACAAATATGATGAAATAGAAGCTTTACTTAAGCGATTTGATATGTGGAAATATAGAGATAGACATCCATTTTCTCTTTCAGGCGGGCAGATGCAAAAATTAACCTTAATGATGGCATATCTTTCGGATAAAAGCGTGGTTATTTTAGATGAACCAACATCTGGAATGGACAAAAAAAGCTTAGATATTGTAGTGGGACTGATAAATGATATGAAAAAGAAAAAAATCGTGATAACTATCAGCCATGACTTAGAGTTTATCTCGGCAGTTGCCAATAAATGCTTGGAACTTAATAATGGAGTGATACAAAGAATTTGTGAAGTAAAAGAGAATAAAGATATTGAAAATATTAAAAGCATATTCGAAAAAGATTTAGAACATAAAGTCCCATCAGAAAGAGAGAAAATTATTTTAGATCCGAGAACAAATATTTTGTTTTGGGTTCTTTGTATGGTTTCAGTGGGAATTGACAATAAGATATTGATTTTTGAATGCAATTTATTGGCGCTTGTTTTTTCTCTTGCAAATAGAAGATATAAAGCGTTTGGAATTACTTCCATCATTATAGGATTGATTTACGGTCTTGAAATAATATATCCCAATGAAATTACAATGTTTACAGCAAATTTGTTTCCTAGATTTATTTTAATATTTCTACTATTTCCTATCATTCTTGGAGGTAGAGGAGCAACAAATATGCTTGCGGGACTTAGAAAAATAAGAATGCCTGAGAAGTTATTATTGATTCTTGCGGTTTCTTTTCGATTCTTTCCAGTGTTAAGGAATGATTTTAATTTGCTTAGACAGGTGCTTAGAAATAGAGGACGCTGTAGCCACAAAAATATAATCAAAGAAAAGATGGAGTATCTTGAAGCACTGATTGTTTCATTGATTTTTCGAGTGATAAGAATAGGTGAAACATTATCAGCTTCAGCAGAAACAAGAGGAATTGCTTTAAATCACAAAAAATCATCTTATGTTACTTTGCAGTTTCATCTATGCGATTACATATTGATGATGGGGATGATAGTAATTTTGATGATAAATATTTTATAAAAATAGGAGGACCTAATAATGAACGAAAATAAATTGAAAGCGAAAGATATAATTATGGTTACATTGCTATCCTTGTGTAACATTTTGATATTTTCTTTAGGTACATTTATGTATGCAACACCAATTACCATACTTTTAACACCAGTACTGTACTCATTATTACAAGGTGTGGTTTTCTTTGTTATTGGAGTGAAAGTGAGAAAAAGAGGAGCATTTCTTATATATTCTCTTATTCAAGGAATTATAGCATTTTATCCACCATATATTTTAATGTTTGTAATTTCAGGATTGATAGCAGAATTTTTACTATATAAAAGAGGCTATGGAAATCTAAAAATTATTGGAATTAGCTATGTTATTCAACAGACATTGGCTTCTGTCGGAAGTGTAATTTATCCATATACCATAGCGCTGAATAAAACCATAGGAGATATGAAAGAAAAGGAGTTAGCTTCGAATATTACAGCGGCAGGCAAAATGATTACTTCTTGGGGAACGCTGATTTTACTTGTTTTAGTCATAGTTTCTGCAATCATAGGGTCTTATATAGGAAGTAAGGTCGTAATGAAACATATTTTAGAAAAAGAAGCTGATGTATAGGGTGAAGTCATGAAAAAAGAGAGAGAACCAAACTTTTTTAAAGAAATGGATTCGTTTATCAGTCCATACAAAAAAAGATACATTTTATCTGTGCTTCTAAGCATGCTTTCTGTTCTATGCGAACTGTTATCCTATGCTTTTGCTGGAATTTTAGCGGGGTATATCTTCAAAGGATTTTATGGTAATAACACTGTATATGCCTTGATATTAACCATAATCTGCAAAATATCAGGAATACTATTTTCAAACATTTCAACATTTATATCTCATAAGGCAGCATATTTAACATTAAGTGACTTAAGATATGCAATTTGTGATAAATTTATCAGACTGCCGATGGGATATTTTGATAGAAATCCTAGTGGAACATTGAAAACTATATTGGTAGACAGAGTGGAAGATATAGAAAAAAACATTAGCACATCTACTTCCTGAAATGACTGCAAATTTGCTGATACCTATTGCTATGATTATTTGGATGCTTGTAATTAATATTAAGCTTACTGTCATTATATTTCTATGGATTGTGTTTGGTTTATCAATCGGAATGCTTATGATGATTGACTATAAGAAAAAATATGAGGGACAAGTACAGGCACAAAAGAACATGAATCAAGCGGTCATAGAGTATATAAAGGGTATCGAGGTAATTAAAACTTTCAATATGGAAGATAGTTTCTATGCTAAATATAAAAATGCAGTCATCCGCAATGCAGAGTATGCATTAAACTGGATGAAAAGCTCGCAGTTTTATGCGTCTCTTTCATATAGCATAGCACCGATATCTATATTTCCAACAATTGTTGTGGGGTTGATATTTTTCAATAATGGTAGTCTTACTGAGCAGAGTTTATTTTTGTTTATGATGATTTCTCTTGGAATATTCAAACCAGTTGTTAAGGCATCCGGTTATGTTGACCAATTGGCGCAGATGGGAACTGTTGCAAAGGAAATAAAAGGAATATTAGATTATCCGGAACTAAAGAGAAATGAGAATTCTAATTTAAAAGAAAAAATGACATACGAGATTTCATTTGAGAATTTACAATTTTCTTATGACGGGACAAAAAAATGATGTTGATAATGTGAATTTAAAAATTAAAGAAAAAACCATGACTGCAATTATTGGTACTTCAGGTTCAGGGAAATCAACTCTAATGAAACTTTTAGCCGGATTTTGGGATTTTGAGAAGGGAGACATAAAAATAGGTGGTATAGGGGTAAAAGATCTTTCAATGAATGACCTGAATACTATTATATCCTATGTAGATCAAAATACATTTTTATTTGATGACAGTATTTTGGGAAATATTAGAGTAGGTAAAAAAGCTGCGACTAATGATGAAGTTATAGAAGCTGCCAAAAGAACCGGTTGCCATGATTTTATTGTCGCTTTGCCTGACGGATATGACACCATAGCAGGTGATAGGTTATCCGGCGGAGAAAAATAAAGAATAGCTATTGCCAGAGCAATTCTAAAAAATGCTCCAATTATCATATTAGATGAAGCAACTGCAAGTACAGATATTGAAAACGAAGAAAAAATTCAAGAGGCATTACTGGAATTTACCAAAGATAAAACGTTAATTGTTATTCTATAATAAAACATATCCATTTTTGATATTTGATTAAATTGAAAAAGCGACTAAAATGCAACGGAAACCATGCAAGACAAATTAAAACGCATAATGCTTAGAGAAATGGAGAGGGAAAAACATCAAAAAGGCGATAAAAATGATTAGAAAGTCCTTGACAAGTTGTTACAGAACAAACAGCAGCAGAAAACTACACTCTCTCGGTATAGTCATTCAATGATAATATAACAACGTTATATAACAGTGTTACATGATGTCGCAGTTTAACTACAGGAGTAATATGAATACGCAGCCTTACACTACAGACGAAGTTCAGACCAAACGCAGGATTATAGAAGCTGCACTTTATGAATTCGAACAGAAGGGATATCAGGGCGCTTCTTTGCGTCAGATTGTGAAGAATGCAGGGGTGACTACAGGAGCCTTCTATGGGTATTATTCCAGTAAGGCGGAGCTGTTTGAAGGTATTGTTGGTGTGCATTACGATGCTATGATGCAGCACTACACGGATGTTCAGGAATCATTTGCGATTAAAGAGTTTGATGAACAGAAGGCGGACATGGCCGATGTATCGCGTGACTGCATGCATTGGATGTTGAATTACGCATATGAGCATCTAAGAGAAGTAAGAATCATGTTCATGAAATCAGAAGGAACAAGATTTTCGGATTTTGTAGACAGATTGGTTGAGATTGAGGTTGAATCTACTGAAAATTTTAAGGTCGATCTTCATAATGACATGAAGGAGGAGGCGCAGGAGCTTCTGAATATCGATTACAGATTCGAGCATATTATGGCTACAGGCATGTTTAATGCGTTTCGTGAGCTTATCGTTCATGAGATGACATATTCGGAGGCTAAGGTCCAGCTTGAACTCATTCGCAGATTTTACACCGCAGGATGGCAGGAGCTATTTGGTGATATTTTCTAAGCGGATATTTCCACAGGATGATACCGTTTTTTTTAGAGCTTAAGTTAGAGTGGACTAATCAACTGTCGATTAGCTGATTACGGACACAAATTTATCAATTATAACTGTTTAAAGACAAGGAGGAAGACATATGAATGATTCTTCAGGACGTAATGGCAGTAATGCGCTTGCCATAATTAAACGATTTGCGAGTTCGCGAAAGAGTAAATATATTCTCTCCGTTATATTCGCTTTACTTGGAGTGATATGCTCCATCATCCCGTATTACCTGATGAGCCGTATCGTTGTTAAACTGCTGGATGGTGTTAGTGACTGGGACGCCTATCAAGGGTATTTTATATGGATGATTGTTTTATGGACTCTTAGAGCATTGCTGCATTCTGTTTCTACAGGCTTCTCGCATGCTGCTACCTTTGCAGTTCTGGGAGATATAAGAAAAGCGCTCTGCTTCAAGCTTACCCGCATGCCGCTTGGAGATGTTAAACGTATGTCTTCCGGTTCTCTAAAGAGTATTATCGTTGAGAGAGTAGATAGCCTTGAAACTACACTTGCACACATTGTGCCGGAGTTCACCGCTAATCTGATTGCTCCTATAGCGGTGCTCGTTTATATCTTTACCATTAACTGGAAACTGGGCCTTGCAAGCATTATGACGCTGCCGGTGGCTGCTTTTTGTATGGGGATGATGACCAGGAATGCAGGCAGTCGTTGGGCTGATTGCGTAAAAAAAACAAAGGCTCTCAATGATACGGCAGTTGAGTATATCAACGGTATTGAGGTAATCAAGGCCTTCGGCAAGACGGACAGCTCATATGAGAAATTCGAGAAGGCGGCACATGAAGGAGCATATTGCTTTATCGATTGGATGAAATCAACAATCGTATTTTTTACAATCGGTATGGCTATAACTCCTACTACCATTCTGACAATTATACCTGTTGGAGGCATTCTCTTCATGCATGGGTCAATCACAGCAGGAGAGCTTATCACAGTGCTCATTCTCTCAGTCGGCATGCTGGCACCGCTTATAACTGTGATGTCATATACGGATGATATGGCCAAGATCGAAATTGTATTCGGAGAGGTTCAGGGAATACTTGATCGTAAAGAGCTGGAGCGTCCTGAAGCTACAGACTGTAAACCTGATGGAAATGATATTGTTATTAAGAATGTCAGATTCTCATATGAAGAAGGTACGGAAATTCTGCACGGGGTAAACATATCTATCAAGGAGGGTAGTGTGAATGCGCTGGTAGGACCGTCAGGCTCCGGTAAATCTACAATTGCCAGACTCATCGCTGCACTCTGGGACGTAGACAGCGGTGAGATCACATTTGGCGGAGTTAATATCAAGGATATGAGCTGGGACGATTATAATACCAAGATTGCCTATGTATCTCAGGATAATTATCTGTTCAATCGTTCGGTAATGGACAACATCCGCATGGGGCGTAAGGGTGCCGGCGATGAGGAGGTCATTGAAGCAGCGAAGCGCTGCGGTTGCCATGACTTTATCATGAGATTGGAAAACGGATATGACACTATAGTCGGTGATGCCGGCGGACACCTTTCCGGTGGCGAAAGGCAGCGTGTCTCCATAGCCAGAGCGATGCTCAAGGGGGCGCCAATTGTTATACTCGATGAAGCTACTGCTTACACCGATCCTGAAAGTGAAGCGGTGGTACAGCGCTCGATTGCCGGCATGATTAAGGGCAAAACGCTTATCGTCATAGCGCATAGATTATCTACCATTGTGGATGCAGATCAGATAATTGTGGTGGATGACGGAAATATCGATGACGTCGGGACTCACGAAGAACTTCGAAGAAAAGACGGGCTTTATAATAAAATGTGGCTTGCACATGTATCGGCAAGGGATACTGTAGACGGAGGTGAGACTGATGTTTAAAATTCTGATGAAATTCTTCCGGTTCTCGGGAGCGGAAAATAAAAAAAGGTATTATGAAGCGATTTTTCTCGGTGTGATAGAGGCTGTCGGTCAAGCTATGAAAATTCCGGCAATTTATATACTGGTGACGGCGGTAGTACGCGGCGATGTGACCTACAGAACCATCATGTTGTCACTTGCAGTTCTTGTTGGAGGAATGATTGTACAATGCATTGTATCCCGAAGAAGCAAGATGCAGCAGACCATCGCAGGGTATACAACCTGTGCGGGAAAGCGGATAGAGATAGCTGAGCATCTTCGCTATGTACCGATGGGATATTTCAACGAAACATCGCTTGGAAATATCACAAGTATAACTACAAATACTATGGAGCTGTTGGCTGATGTTGCAACACGCGTTGTAATGTTGACACTTGGAGGCACGCTTGAGTCCTGTTTAATCACAGTGCTGCTGCTGATTTTCGATCTCAGAATCGGAGCGGTGGCTCTCGCCGGACTTCTGATATTCTTTGTGATCAATTCTTTTTTGCAGAGACATTCAGTTGATGTGTCGAAGGGCAAGCTGGATACGGATGCTGCTATGGTTAGCGAGGTGTTGGAATTTATACAGGGAATTGCAGAAGCAAAAAATTTCAAACTTATCGGAGAGAATAACAAGAAGCTGGATAACTGCATTGATAATTCATCAAAAGCAAATATTCGCATGGAACTCAAGATTATGCCATTTGTCACATTGCAGAGCTGGATCATTAAGATGACAGGGGTATTGATGTGCATACTCTCTTTACGCTTCTACCTGGCGGGTACTATGGATCTTGCGACATCCATAGTTATGATGATTGCGGCCTTCCTGATGTACGCTGCACTTGATTCCGCCGGTAACTTCTCGGCTCTTCTGCGTGCAGTTGACATTTCCGTTGACAAGGCGGAGTCAGTGCTTGCTATTGAGAATATGGATATTGATGGAGAGTATATCAGGACTGAAACACAGAATATTGAGATGAATCACGTTGATTTTGCATATGACACAAGGAAGGTTATTGATGATCTCAGCCTTTCAATTCCGGAGAAATCTACGGTGGCCTTTGTAGGGCCGTCGGGAAGCGGCAAAACGACGATTTGCCATCTGATAGCAAGGTTTTGGGACGTTAAGTCGGGGCAAGTCAAGCTTGATAATAGAGATGTTCGAGCCTATAATATGAATTCTTTGATGGAAAACTTCAGCTTTGTATTCCAGTCCGTATATCTGTTCCATGATACGATAGCCAATAATATCAGATTTGGGCAGCCTGATGCTTCAATGGATATGGTCATAGATGCGGCTAAGAGGGCTTGCTGCCATGATTTTATAAGCGAGCTGCCGGACGGTTATGATACGGTGCTGGGGGAAGCGGGGGCCAGCCTTTCCGGTGGGCAGAAGCAGCGCATATCTATCGCTCGTGCCATTATGAAGGATGCACCTATTATCATACTGGATGAGGCTACGGCAAATGTAGATCCGGAAAACGAGCGTGAGCTGATGTTGGCAATCAAAGAGCTTACCAAAGAGAAGACCATATTGATGATTGCCCACAGACTCAAGACTGTACGCAATGCAGACAGGATCTATGTTATTGATAAAGGCAGAATAGCGCAGCAGGGCACTCACGAGGAGCTGATGAAGGCTGGCGGAATCTACAGGGATTTTGTATCAGCACGTTCCGAGGCGATTGGTTGGAAATTATAGTACGCAGCGGTAAAATATAGCTGTGATAAAATAGCAAAAAACGGCTTGTATCAGGTGTGAACCGACCCCCGAAGTTGAATTTTGGGACAGTCATCGGACTGGGCACACCTCAGCGATATGAGCCGTTTTTCGATGTCAAAACTTTATTTTTAATAGGAGATGCTAGCCCTCAGCTTATCCGGATCCCAGGTCTCAATGTAATCCTTTGTCAGGTCGATAAACAGCTGTGCCAGCGGTGGAGCATCCTTGAAGGAGTTGGCGGCAATTCCGATAACTCGGTAACGCGGCTCCGCAAAGCGTTTTTTAACTGCCGGAGTGGCGATTCCGTCCAGGATAAGCTTGGGTAGAATGGATATCCCGATTCCGTGCTCAACTAACGGCACAGCAAGCATATCTTCATTTACATAATGGACTACCTCAGCTCCTTTTATTCGTGAGAGAATGTGCCACGCGTCATATTCTCCACCCTCTTCCATGAGCACAAAACGTCTGTAATTCAAAGCCTCAATCGGTATGCGTTCATATTGTGCCAGCGGATCATCAGGAGGGAGGAGTACAAGATATTCATCCTGATATAACGGCATAAATTCAAAATTTCCTTTATAATAACCTGACAAAAAACCTATATCCAACTGCCCGGTCTGTAGTCCTGCTTCCACTCCGTCATAGCTGCTGTGAGATTGAATCAGCTGGATATTGGGGTATTCCGCTGCGAACTTTTCGGCAACGGCCGGAATCCAGTGCATCGATACACTCGTAAAGGCTCCGACACGCAGTGTGCCTCGCCGCAGTCCGCGAAACTGGTCTGCCTTTTGCAGCAATCTCTCTCGGCTGCATACGATCCTGCGAAAATCAGGCAGGAGTTCTTCTCCATATTTGGTCAGAGTAATCCCGTTTTTTGCACGGTGAACGAGCGGGAGTCCGATTTCTTCCTCCAGGGCGCGAAGGGCATGACTTATTGCAGATTGTGAGTAATGGTATCTTTCTGCGACTTTTGTAAGATTGCGTGTTTCTGCAACCTGGACAAAAACCTCATATTTGTTTAACATGGACGCCTCCTCTTATCTATATGTAGAACTGTATCTAGTGCTTCCTCCTTCCAAATTTACGGAAGCTTATGAAATATTTTCATAACGCCTGCATATGGAATTTACCTGCATGTTATGAAAGTATTTCAGAACTTCGTGAAATTTCTTGTCGTTTATACACCGATAAGGCTTTATATAATAATTGATAAGAGGCAATGTCAGAATCGGTTTCTTCTATAATTATTAACACTTAAAATCTACCATATTTAGATATAAGAAATCAATGATTTTGCTTCTTATCAATTTAAGAATTGTGCTGTTTAGTGCATAAACGAACAAAGTGATAAGGAGGGTAATGTTGTGTCTAATTCATTGAAACAGGGATTTCCCCGTGATATTACGGCAGGAGGACTGCTTAAAATTGATATTGCGGAAGGAAAAGAAATTCATCTTGAGATTCCTGTAGAACCAAAAGAAGAGATGTCGGGAAGGGCACCTTCTGTATTATTCCGTTCTGATAAACAGAAAGAGCTATACGAGGATGAGGCAGCTGCGCACTCTGTTCGTCATGTTTTGAAGAATTGTGCATTCCCGGTTACTGAGGTAAGACTTGGAGAACGTACAAGCTTTAAGGATGGATTTCTTACCGTAAGGAAAAGTCTGGAGGCGGAGGCTCAGGGATGTAACGATCTGGTTAAATCAGCAGAGCTGGATATCATCTATCCGGATAAGCAGCATGTTTACACAAACAGTATGATGGATGTGCAGCCCATTGCTGTGAAGAAAGAAGGTATGCTCGGTGAAGGCACCACTTTTGAAATGACCGGGGTGTACATGATGCTCACCGGGACCGATGAGGCGGGACTGCAGATTGCGGATGCAAATGTCTCAAACGGAATTTATGAAGAAAATGTCGAATTCGGGCGTCCGGGAGCGCCGGATCGTGATGCCTTTATCATCCGGTTAAATGTCACGATTCAGGAAGGCTGCGGCATGGAACGTCCGGGACCGTTGGCTGCCCATCAGGCACTGGATATCATCACACAGGAGCTTCGTGAAGTGCTGAAGGAGAAGGATGCATCCACGGCCGCTGCCGAACGCGAATACCTGGATGTGGAACGTCAGGGGGCGCTTAGGATTCTGCTGGTGAAGGAAATTATGGGTCAGGGAGCTATGCATGACAATCTGATTTTGCCCGATGAGCCTTGCGGCTTTCTTGGAGGACGCCCGAATGTTGATCTGGGTAACGTACCGGTTTTGCTGCGCCCCAATGAAGTGCTTGATGGCGGGATTCATGCTTTGACCTGCATCACGCCGGACACGAAGGAGACCTCTCTGCATTACTGGAGAGAACCGTATCTCAAACGGCTCGCTTCCGATCCGGAGATTGACCTGTTAGGGGTGCTGTTTGTCGGATCACCTCAGGCAAATACTGAAAAGTTCTATGTATCCGGGCGAGTAGGAGCCATTGTTGAGGCTTTGAATCCGGACGGCTGCATTGTTACGACGGAAGGCTTTGGTAATAATCATATAGACTTTGCATCGCATATAGAGCAAATCGGTTCTCTCGGGATCCCGGTTGTAGGCTGCTCTTACTGCGGTGTTCAGGGAGCTCTGGTTGTCGGTAATAAATACATGGATGTCATGGTCGATCATTGCGTAACAGAGCATGGAAATGTTGAGGATATTCTAGCCAAAAATACAGGGACAGAGGAAACTGCAATAAGGGCTGTGGCACTCGTCAAAAATAAGATTGTAGGAGAGAAAATACGACAGGCGGAACGTCGATACAATCCTGCACTGATCAAGGATAATGAGGAGCTGGCAGAGGAGGTGTATGGCCATGTTGATCCACGGTATTCATGTGAATAACGAAGCCGTTCCGCATACGGGAACCATAACCGAGATAAATGACACTTATTTCTATGTACAGATAACTGCAAGAATGGGTGTGCTGAAGTTGCCGTTGCGATGCCTGATCAGTGAACATCGTCCAAAGATAGGCGATAACGTTCGGTTCCTGATGAGCTATGTGGAAATGCAGAATGATAATTATGAAAAGGAGGCAAGCGATAATTTATGAAGATTACAACAGTTAAAAATATGGCTTCGGAAATATATACTCCGATTACTCCCGCGCCTGTCTGGACTCCTCTCACCAAGTCGCTCGAGGAATGCACTGTCGGGTTTGCCAGTGCCTGCGGAGTTCATTTGAAAACTCAGAAGCCGTATAAGCTCGCCGGAGATGGAAGCTGGAGGGAAATCCCGCGTGATGTTGCACCGGATGAACTGATGATAACACATGGAGGATACGATCATACAGATGTCAACAGGGATATCAACAGTATGTGGCCGTATCAACGGATGATTGAACTCGAAAGCGAAGGGTTTATCAAGCATTTCTGTGATATAAATGCCGGTTTCATGGGAGGAGGCGGCGATATTGACACCTTCACCAATCAGATAGGTCCGGAGGTAGCGGAGCTCTTCGTAAGTGAAGGGGCGGATATAGTAATCCTGACAGCCGGATGAGGAACCTGCCACCGCTCCACCGTTTTGGTGCAGAGAGCAATTGAAGCCGCAGGAATTTCAACCTGCATTATAGCAGCTCTTCCGCCGGTTTGCGTGCAGCAAGGTGCACCTCGCGGGGTTGCCCCATCTGTTCCGATGGGAGCCAATGCCGGGGAGCCTCACAATACGGCAATGCAAACAGCAATTGTTAAAGCCGCACTGCAGCAGGTTGTCAAAGCGGATATGCCGGGGATTATCCGTCCTCTGCCATATGTATATCACGCGAAAATCTGAACCGGATTTGCCCGGGTATCTTGATCGTTTAAGATACCCGGGGTTTCGGAATAGTAAGCTTATTAATAAAAAGTTTCTGCGAGAGTAGCGGCAGACGAGGCGACGATAGGTTCCAAAATAGTAAGCCTGTTAATAAAAAGTCGGGTGCTTTTTAGGAATAAAACAAAAAGATTGTTTAAGAAAGATAGGCACAACAAAAGAGCCGCCTTTTGTCGTCGGCTTAAAAACAGACGAGGAGGAGTTATGATACTCAGAATAATCCAGGCACTGATATTAGGATTCGGAACGGTTCAGGGCGCTTTCCTGACAAAACACTTTATTAGAGAGCGAGAAAGAGGATTGCAGCCCAAAACGATAGGGATTTATTGGGGGATGGGCTTCATCTTCAATTTCTTTGATTATCTCGGAATAGGATCTTTTGCCCCTTCCCTCGCCTGCTATCGTTTGACCGGGACCGTATCGGATGAAGAAATCCCGGGGACGCTTGTTACCGGCGCTGTCATTCCGGTAGCCGTAGAAGCGCTGGTCTCTCTTTCGATAATTGAGGTTGAGATTACAACTCTTTTTACCATGTATGCCTGTGCTGTGCTCGGGGCTGTCCTTGGCGGTAAGCAGGCGGTTAAGTTGAAGGTGAACACCTTGAGGAAATTTATGGGGTGTGCGCTTCTGATCGCCGCTACTCTGATGCTTGCAAGCAAATTCCAATTGATGCCGCTTGGAGGGACTGCTATCGGACTGCATGGAATCCGTCTGGTAATCGGAGGTGCCGGAGCTGCTGTTCTGGCGGCTTTGCTCACGGTAGGGATAGGCAACTATGCGCCGACTATGGTACTCGTATATATGCTGGGAATGAACCCTGCCGTTTCATTCCCGATAATGATGGGAATCGGCTGTCTCAGCATAGCGGGAGGCTCGTTTCCGTACTTCGAATCAGGACGTTACAACAAACAAGCCGCATTGGGATTTGCACTTGCCGGGATTCCGGGGGTAGTTATTGCTGCTTTTATCGTAAAAGCTCTTCCGCTTAATGCACTCCAGTGGCTTGTCATAATTGTCTGCATCTATACGGGTATTTCCATGCTCGTACAGGCGTTTGGGGAAGGGAGGAAGCATGAATCTGAAACCTAAAATTGATTTTAAACACTTTGAAAGGTGTTTTACGGCTATCGATACTCACACAATGGGAGAATTCACACGAGTGGTTATCGGAGGTTTTCCGGAGATACCGGGGAACACTATGATAGAAAAACGCAACTATATTGTGGAACACTATGACCAATATCGCAGGGCTCTGATGTTTGAACCCAGGGGACATAATGACATGTTCGGTGCAATTGTGCTTGAGCCTGTGCATGCCGAGGCGGACTATGGCGTGTTGTTTATGGAGTCGGAGACCTATACCAATATGTGCGGTCACGGTAGCATCGGGACGGCTACTGCACTTGTGGAGGCGGGGCTTGTAGAGGTGCGGGAACCTTTTACCGAGGTTGTACTGGATACTGCAGCAGGAGTTGTACACACCCGTGTTAAGGTGGAGAATGGCCGTGCCCAAGAAGTGACTATTACAAACGTACCGTCATTTCTGTATAAGGATAATCTCGAAATTGATATAGACGGATATCGGATACCTTATGCTATTTCGTTTGGCGGACAATTTATCCCTCTCGTGGATGCCCGCAAGCTGGGAGTTGAAATCTGCACTGAGAATATTCCGTTTTTTACCGATGTCGGAATTAAAATGTTGGAAAAAATTCCTCAGGAGGTAGAAATTCGACACCCGACGGTTGACATAAGGGAGGTTACCACATTGGAGTTTTATGATGAAAGTCCGACTGAACAAGCGGATATGAAGAACATCGTGGTTTTCGGGAAGCATCAGGTGGACCGCAGCCCGTGCGGAACGGGAACCTGTGCGAAGATGGCGATGATGCATGCTCATGGAAGGCTCGGACTGCATCGTCCGTTGATTAATGAGAGTGTCATCGGGACTCTGTTTAGAGGAGAGCTGATAGATGAGGTTCAGGAGGGCGAATTCTCCGCTGTAATTCCTCAGATTACCGGAAGTGCGTATGTTACGGGAATTGCAACCTATCTGATAGACCCACGTGATCCTTTAAGATACGGCTTTGTACTGGGAGAATAGTTTTCAAGACAGGTCATACCTGTAACATAAAAATATTTTTTTTATCGGAATTAACGAGCGGGGAGCAAGGCTTTGCTCCCCGCTGCGGATTGTTTTGAAAATTTCCCGGAGATATAGAGTCATTCCGAAGTTTATGGTAAGCTGTAGCTGATCGTCGTAAAGAGATATATGACTAACGGGCTTCAGGCAGGTGACAGATTTTTCCGGAAAATATACCGTCAGGATGCGATGTGCATTACGAGCCTGCAGCATCTCGGTTTTTCAGTATGGAGTAGATTCATGAGAAATAAACGGTTGCTCTCTTTATTAATTCCGCTTTTATCCTTTGTTTTATGTTTATGTTTATTCATTTTGATCTTTTTTTCCGGATGCACGATAAAGTCGAGGAAAGAATATGGGGTATTTCTCGGCATCAATAAGGAGCAGATAGACCGCTTGCGGGATTATCGTATTGTAGTTATTGAACCATCTGAATTTCAGACTGACCAGATTCGCGCACTTCACAGAGAGGGAAAGAAGGTATACGGATATCTTAACGTAGGTGCCATTGAGGTATATCGACCCTACTTTAACCGCTTCAAGGGGAATACGCTTGGACAGTATAAGGACTGGCCGGATGAACGGTGGATAGATGTATCTTCTCCGGAGTGGCAACGATTTATTGTAAATGAACTGGGCAAAAAATATGCCGAAATGGGGTTTGACGGCCTTTTTTTGGATAACACGGATGTATATCATCATTATTCTACAGAGGACAACTTCCGCGGTCTTTGTTCTATTATGAAAGGCCTGAAAGGTCATAACCTTTCACTCATTATAAACGGTGGTGATGATTTTGTTTTAAGGTGTATAGATGAGAATAGGGCACTTTCTCTATTTGACGGGATCAATCAGGAGACTGTATTTACCAGTATAGATTTTAAAAATAAAAGCTATGGAAGGCAGACGAAAAAAGAAACGCTATATTTTAAAAAATATATCTCCAGAGTGAAGAAATTCGGGTTGTCCGTATATCTGCTGGAGTATGGCGCAGATGGGTCTCTTGCAGATGATATTGAAAGCTATTGTAAGGAAAACGGTTTTTTCTGGTACAACGCGAAGGGCTTGGAGCTTAATTAACGGAGGCTCATTGAGCTCCTGTCGGACTTAATGAGCCGGAAGCAAAGCGATGATACCATGAAGATAGAAGGCAGAGCGATAGTTCTGTCAGACTTAACGAGACGGAAGCAAAGCCCTGCTCCGGCTACTGAGATTCAAAACTGTGTTACAGAATTTCAGACAATCACCGTATGCTTTAATGTTCCAAAATTCATCGGGCTGCCGATTTGGTAAATGCAATCGACCTACATAACCTCTCCGTTAGCATCAAATAAAGGCAACTTCGCAAGGAAGATAATATCGTTTCTGTTAGCGGCTTCTCCTTCAGCGAGCACCGACATCCGGCCAACGACGTTTCCGCCGACTTCATCGACAAGCTTGTCCAGCGCGGCAATGGATTCGCCTGTGCTGATTACATCGTCAACGACGAGAATCTGCTTGCCCTCCATAACCTCTCTCTCGTCATGACCGACGCAGAGAGTCTGCATGTGGTCTGTGGTGATAGAATCAACGTTTACGGTTACGAGGTCGCTCATGTAGATCTTAGGCCCTTTGCGAGCTACAATGTACGGTTTATTGCCGGCCTGCCTTGCCATCTCGTATGCCAGCGGAATTCCCTTGGATTCCGCGGTGATGATGACATCAAACTCAGGTGCCTTTTTGAGCAACTCCTCAGCACATGCAACTGTAACTTCAACATCGTTGAACATGATGAAAGCCGCAATATATATGTCGTCTGAAACCTTGCAAATAGGGAGGTGTCTCTCCAGTCCCGCGACATTTAATAAGTATTCCATTTGTCTTCCTCCGTGTCTTGTTGTCTATCCTCGAATGCTGTGAGGTATAGAAGTCCTTTCAACCCGAGTATTATATCACCGCTCGCGATAACCTTGCAAATAATTGCAATGAAACGCAGAAAATGATAGAATTCCGTATTATGTATTGATTATAAAATCGCTTGGTATGGCACTTTTGAGCACATTGGCAAGGGTACAGAGGTTGGCGAAATATGAACAAGAAGAAATATGAAAATCAACTATATGATGTAAAATACGTAGAGACCATCAAAGAGATGATAGACGCTTCCGTTGAGGCTTTTCCGGACAGAGTTGCATATATGTATAAGGACGAGCATAAGGAGCCGTTCAAGACCATGACCTATGCGGAGTTCAAGGCAGAGCAGAATGCTATAGGAGCTGCTCTTATAGAGAGAGGCTTCAAGGGCAGCAAGATTGCAGTAATCGGTGAAAATTCGCACAGATGGGCTCTGTCCTACTACTCGGTTGTCTGCGGAGTGGGAGTAATCGTTCCTATCGATAGGAACCTTGAGCCGGGTGAGATCACCAACCTGTTGGAACGCGCAGACGTAGAGGCCATCTTTGCATCTCCCAAGCTCGCACCAACTGTTGTACCGCTGCTTGACGAGCTCCCTCTCGTCAAGCAGGTCATCATCATGGCTGCACCTAATGACGAGGTAGACGAGTTGATAACAGACAACAGGCTGATAACTATGTCACAGCTTGTAGCAGAGGGTAAGGAGCTCGTGGCAGAGGGTAAGCAGGGGTACATCGATGCGCAAATCAATGCAGATGATTTATCTACTATCCTGTTTACGTCCGGTACTACCGGCTTGGCTAAGGGGGTAATGCTGTCTCATAGGAACCTCTCACAAAATGTATTCAACATGTCTAAATACGTACATATACCGGAAGCAGGTCGTGTGCTCGATGTGCTTCCTATGCATCACGTGTACGAGATGACTTGCACAGTTATGACGAGCTTCTATCAGGGAGCGACAGTAGTTATTTGCGAGGGTCTCAAATACATACAGAAGAATTTCGTGGAGGCGGAATGCAATATCATGCTTGGAGTTCCGCTGATATTCGAGAATATATATAGAAAGATTTGGACAAATGCCGAGAAGAGCGGCAGCACCGATAAGCTCAGGAGAGCTATCGGCATGTCGATGAAGCTTGACCTCAGGAACAACAGGGCGGTTACCAAGAGACTGTTCAAGGCGGTGCACGGAATATTTGGCGAGAGTCTTCACCTGTTGATTGCCGGAGGAGCCGCGATCGATCCCAATGTTATTGCTGAGTTTGAAGCCATGGGATTGCCGATGATGCAGGGCTACGGCATGACTGAGAATTCTCCGATTATCGCTGTCAATCAGGACAGGTATGGCAAGGCTGCTTCAGTCGGAAAACCGATGCCCGGTACTGAGGTTCGCATTATTGATAAGGACAGCAGCGGCATCGGCGAGGTTATCTGCAAGGGACCATCTGTCATGATGGGATACTACAAGGATGCGGAGAACACGGCTAAGACCATTAAGGACGGCTGGCTGTACACCGGTGACTACGGTTACTTTGACGAGGATGGCTTCCTGTATATCACAGGACGTAAGAAAAATGTAATCGTAACAAAGGGCGGCAAGAATATTTTTCCGGAGGAGGTGGAGTACTACCTGCTGCTCAGCGATTATATCTGTGAAGTGATTGTATACGGTAAACCTGAAGAGGTTAAGGACGACCTCATCTGTACAGCTATCATGTACCCTGATTATAAAGCTCTCGAGGAAGCCGGCGCGGAGAATGACGAGGATAAGTACAAGCTGCTCAAGGAGGCTGTTGAAGAAGCTAATTCCAAGATGCCACCTTACAAGCGCGTTAAGAGAATAGAGATTCGTGAAGACGATTTTATCAAAACGACGACACTCAAGATCAAGAGGTTTGAGAAGGAGAACTATGAGTACCAATTCGACGACAGGGACTTCGAGAAGGGACGCAGATTTTAACGGAGCCGGTGAGCTCCAGTGCAGAGCGCATTACAGAGCTCTAAAGTCCGGGGAACTGGAGGACATGCAGTCCATGATGGACTATATCAAAGAGTCCGGCGATCCGGCTATCTCCTACAGATGGCGACGCGCAGTAACGGATATCAAGAATATCCTGGAGACCAGCGCGGAGCTGTACGGGGACAAGCCCTTGTTCCTGCAGAAGTTTGAAAATGATCAACCCTTTCAGGAGATTTCATACAGCAAGGTGCTTACAGATGTTGATGCTCTTGGCACTGCACTCATTGAGCTCGGGCTCAAGGGCAAGCATGTCGGCGTTATCGGCAAGAATTGCTACGAATGGGCAGAGAGCTATCTGGCTGTAGTCTGCGGTACCGGCGTGATTGTGCCTCTGGACAAGGAACTCAACGAGGACGAGCTCGCACATTTAACTGCCGGCGGCGAGCTGTCGGCAGTCATCACCATGGACAAGCATTATGATATGTTCAAGCGAATCAAGGACAGGGACGACAACAGCCTGAAGCTGGTAATCAATGCCGGTATGCACAGCCACGAAAACGAACATAAGGGGCTGCTGTCCTGGCACAAGCTGAGGGAGCGCGGCTACGAGCTTGTTGAGGCGGGCGACAGGAGCTTTATCGACGCTGAGATTGTCAATACGGATCTCGCGGTTATTCTGTTTACATCGGGAACTACAGGAACATCCAAGGGGGTAATGCTCAGCAACAGGAATATCAGCTCCAACGTAATGCTTGCCCAGTCTTTCATAGACATACAGCCGGGAGATGTGTTCTTCTCCGTTCTTCCGATTCACCACACCTATGAATGTACATGTACCTTCATAGAGGCGATGTACTGCGGAGCGACGATAGCATTTTGCCGGGGGTTAAAATACATAGTCAAGGACCTGCAGGAGGTACGGCCTCACTTAATGCTCGCTGTTCCGCTCATCTACGAGAACTTCTATAGCAAGATCATCAGGCAGATCAGGAAGAGCGGTAAGGAGAAGCAGTTGAATGCACTCCTCAAGATAAATAAATATACCAGGAGGATTGGGCTGGATATCAGCAAGAAGGCGACCAAGCAGATTACAGATCTGTTTGGCGGTCGCATGAAGATGCTGATAGTCGGCGGCGCGGCAATCGACGGAAAGATTATGGACTTCTTCCGCAGCCTCGGTATAAATGCCGTTCAGGGCTACGGTCTGACCGAAACCTCACCTATGGTATCTCTCAATCCGGACAATGCTAAGCTGATCGACAACGCTTCGGCGGGTCATCTGCTGCCATTCGTTGAGTGCATGATAGCTGACAAGGATGCGGACGGTATCGGAGAGATTTGTTTCCGCGGACCTAACATAATGATGGGATATTACAAGGATCCCGAGAGCACGGCTGATGCTATAGTAGACGGCTGGTTCCACACGGGCGACCTCGGCTACATAAACGAAAATGATTATGTCTACATAACCGGACGCAAGAAGAACGTCATAATCGCCGCCAATGGCAAGAATGTATTTCCGGAGGAACTCGAGTTCTATCTCATGAAGAATGACTGCATTGCAGAATGCATGATTTGGGGTGACGAGGACAACGAGGATTCGCTGAAGCGAGGTATATATGCTACCGTTCGCGCAGACAAGGAGCACATAGCCGAAGAGCTGGGTGAAGATGCTACAGATGAACAGGTGCGCGAATACATCGAGCGAATCGTGGACACGCAGAACGATACAATGCCTATTTTCAAGAGAATCAATCATGTCATCATCCGTGACAGGGAATTCAACAAGACAACAGGGCTCAAGATTAGAAGATTTGTCGAGGACAACAAGTGGGCATAGAAAGCGAGAACAGACTCATGGAAGAGTACAAATACCCCGCGCTGTTTTACGACAGGGCAAAGCTGGTTAACAACGTGAGGATTCTCTCATCCAAATGCGACGAGCATGGAATAGATATTGCCGGTATTATCAAGGCTACGAACGGTGCCGCGGCTACTGCGGAGGATTTTGTGGCAGGCGGTGCTAAGCTTATAGGTTCATCGAGACTAGAGCAGCTGGCTAGAGCCAAGGCGGCAGGCATAAGAGTTCCGTTGCTGATGATAAGAGTTCCGATGCTGTCAGAGGTATCGGAGATGCTCAATATCGCAGATATCAGTCTCAACAGTGAGCCGGTGGTCCTAGAGGCTATCAACGAAGCCGCTTTGAAGCGCGGCATCACCCACAAGGTTATCCTGATGGCTGACCTCGGGGATCTCAGAGAGGGATTCTTTGATATGGAAGAGCTGATCGAGACGGCTGTCAAGGTCGAGAATGAGATGCCGGGGCTAGTGCTTGCAGGAGTGGGAACCAATCTCGGCTGTTATGGTTCGGTAATGCCGACAGAGGATAAAATGTCGGCACTCGCTGAATTGGCGGAACACGTTGAATCTGAGATAGGCAGAGAACTGGAGTATGTGTCAGGTGGAGCCACATCGAGCTTGCTCGGCGTGTATAACGGATATATGCCCGATAAGATCAACATGCTTAGGCTCGGAGCAGGTCCTATAATAGGTCCGCTTGAAGATGTCAGAGTGTGCTATAATCTAGAAGCTATGGATGAACTGGATACGCCTTTTTCGCTCGAGGCAGAGGTCATAGAGCTCAAGGCGAAGGCAAGTTATCCACAGGGTAGGCTTGGAGTCGACGCAGCCGGCAAGAAGCGCAAATATTTTGATAGAGGTATGAGAAGGCGTGCACTGCTGGCAATGGGTAGAGCCGACTATGGCGACATAGACAACCTCATCCCCGATCGCAAGGGCGTGGAGCTGGTAGGAGCTTCGGGTGACCACACGATAATAGATGTCGAGGATATCGATGGGGACATCAAGATTGGAGACATCGTGACATTTAGACTGAAATATGACGCATTGCTGAACCTGTCAGCGAGCGAAAATGTTAAGAAATACGAGATTTAGTGACGGAAAGTTGAAAGGAGTAAGAGATCAATGACAACGTCTAATAACGAAATGACTAGAGAGGGTTATGAAGCTCTCCAGAAGGAGCTCGAACATCTTATTACTGTAACCAGAAAAGAGAACGCAGCTAGACTTAAGGAAGCTATCTCATATGGAGATATCTCCGAGAATTCCGAATATGATGCGGCTAAGGATGCACAGGCGGAGACAGAGGAGAGAATCACCAGCATTGAGGCTATGCTCCGTACAGCCAAGATTGCTGACGAGGACGAGAGTACAGATGAGGGTGTGATTGCTACAGGACGTACAGTAACTCTTCATGACCTCGTATATGACGAAGAGATTACATACAAGATCGTAGGCAACACAGAGGCAGATCCGTTTAACGGCAAGCTTTCCAATGCTTCTGCCGTAGGTCAGCATCTGATGGGTGCCAGAGCAGGAGATGTGTTGGAGTTCCCGGTTATAGACGGAACCGCTAAGTACGAGGTTCTCGATGTAAGGAAGTAGGACGGGGATAGCTACGGTAGATACCAAGATATCTGTATAGCTCAAGAACCAAAAATATTTTATACAACTTACAGGAAAGGATTACGGAATCATAATGAGTAACGATAATGCAAAGACTCCTGAGCATGGACAGCCGGAGCTTACCGCAGAGGAGATAAGTGAACAGCGTCAGATTAGAAGAGACAAGCTTCAGGAGCTTCGCGACATGGGCAGAGACCCGTTTGTGCAGGAAACATACGATGTAACCGCACACAGCAAGGATATCAAGGACAACTACGAGGCCATGGAAGAACAAGAGGTTGCACTGGCCGGCCGTATCATGAGCAAGAGAATCATGGGCAAGGCGGCGTTTTTCGATATTCAGGACAAGCAGGGCAGAATCCAGTGCTACGTCAAGCGTGACGAGATCGGTACTGACGAGTATAAGCTGTTCAAGACATATGACATCGGCGATCTGGTGGGTCTCAGGGGACTTGTGTTCAAGACCAGAACCGGAGAGATTTCGGTTCACGTACAGGAGCTGACACTGCTGGCTAAGTCGCTTCAGGTGCTACCTGATAAGTGGAGCGGCCTTGTGGATACAGATCTCAGATACAGACAGCGTTACGTCGATCTTATCGTAAATTCCGACGTGAGAGATACGTTTATTAGACGTGCGAAAATCGTTAGCACAATCCGTAGAGTCCTAGAGGAGGAGTATGGCTTCCTGGAGGTTGAGACTCCTGTGCTGCAGACGATTGCGGGCGGTGCAAACGCCAGACCGTTCAATACTCATCATAATGCTCTCGACTTCGACCTGCACCTTCGTATCTCGCTGGAGTTGCCGCTCAAGAGACTTATCGTAGGCGGACTCGATAGAGTGTACGAGCTGGGGAAGGTATTCCGCAACGAGGGAATGGACAAGAACCACAGCCCTGAATTCACTTCGATGGAGTGCTACATGGCTTACGGCAACCTTGAGGACATGATGGAACTGATGGAGCAGGTTGTGTATAAGTGTGCTATGGAAGTTAACGGCACACCTATCATCACATATGAAGGCAAGACCTTTGATGTGACGCCTCCATGGAGCAAGATAGATATGACGGAGACTGTAATCAAGGTTACAGGAATTCCTTTTGACAGGATTGATGATGATGCGGAGGCTCGAGAGAGAGCAATTGCATACGGAATGGATGCTGAGGAGGTCAAGCAGTGGCCTCGCGGCAAAATCATAGCTGAGATGTTTGACGAGTACTGCGAGGACATACCGGGACTGCTCGATGGCCCGGTGTTCCTGACCGGACATCCTGTTGAGGTATCGCCATTGGCTAAGAAGGATCCTAAGGATCCGCGTATCACTCGCAGGTTTGAAGCTTATATCAACGGTTGGGAGATGTCCAACGCATTCTCCGAGCTCAACGACCCAATCGATCAGCATGAGAGATTTGCTGAACAGCAGCGCGAGCTGGAGCTCGGCCTTGACGATGAGGCACACCCTATGGACACCGACTTCGTCAATGCCCTCGAGGTTGGAATGCCTCCAACGGGCGGACTGGGAATCGGAGTAGACAGACTGGTAATGCTGCTCACAGATTCCTCAACTATCAGAGACGTACAGCTGTTCCCTGTTATGAAGCCGTTGAGCAAGGGCGGCAGTACAGATGAGAGGGCAGAGAGAAAGCTCGATTTATCCAGGGTTAAAGTGGAGCCTTTGTTTGAAGATGTCGTTGATTTCGATACATTCAGCAAATCTGATTTCAGAGTTGTGAAGGTGCTGGCTTGTGAAGAGGTTTCTAAGAGCAAGAAGCTTCTTAACTTTACGCTCAATGATGGTACCGGAAAGTCTACTAATAAAAAGTCAAGTATAAGTTTGAGGAGTTAGCAGTCAAAAATGGAGGCATCATAAAAAGGCCACCGTAAGTGCTGGCCGGGGAAGAATTACCACATGTTATTCGACAGTAGATTGAACAGCCAGGCACTCATTGACCTTGCCGTAGTAGATGCGAATGAGAACTATTCTTTCTGGTATCAAAGATACATACTCCGCAGATGAGCTGGTTGGAAAGACTCTGGTCGCTATAACCAACTTGCCTCCTCGCAAGATGATGGGAGTAGAGTCCTGTGGCATGCTGCTCTCCGCTATATGTGATTATGACGGAGGAGAGCTGCTTAATCTGGTTATGCTGGACGATTCAATTCCTGCAGGGGCGAAGCTGTATTAAGATGTACTAAGAGGATGTCCTGCTCTGCATAGAAAGCGGGACATCCTAATTTGGAAGAAATTCAGAAAACACATAGATTTACATCACTGAATGCAAAAGTTCAAGTATAAAAGACGTGATAAAGATGGGATAGCATTAAAATAAGATTATGATTTTAGATGAACCTAAAACATGATCAGAGCGTGATGTGTAAATCCCAGTGTCAGGAGATATAATTTTGTAATATATAACAACTGATATAATAGGGATAGGAAGAACTTGCTCATTAACTTACTCATTGATATAATATGAGACAGTTAAAGAGCTAGTTAAGAACAACACGTTTCGAGGGAAAATATTATGGCTATACCGGTGAATATAGAAAAGCTGATCCGCCAACGTGTGGTGGAAAGTTCTAGGATAGAGTACAAAACCGATTGGAATGCAGAGCCAATCATCCACTCGATTGCTGCATTTGCCAATGATTTTGATAATCTCGGAGGCGGATACATCATAATAGGAGTTGAAGAACAGGATGGACATCCGAGATTTCCCGTCAAAGGACTTGAGAAAAATTCTTTAGATTCAATACAGAAAGAATTGTTGAACAAATGTAACCTGATTGAACCAAGATATATTCCTGTTATAGAGCCTGCAATTATTGATGGGAAAAATATTCTTGTTTTGTGGGTTCCGGGCGGGGATGACAGACCCTACAAATGTCCGGCTAAAATATATACAGAAAAGGGTGCCCATAAGAGTGAAAGGATATACTATATTCGCAAGGCATCGAATACAATCAAAGCAAATGCTTTAGAGGAAAGGGAACTGATCGGACTTGCCCGAAATATTCCGTTTGACGATAGAGTGAATCATCACGCACAAATAGCAGATATGAGATCCAGTTTGCTATCAGAGTATTTGCATACGGTGGACAGTGAATTATATGAAAGCTCACTTTCTCGCACAGTTGAAGATGTTGCTACTGATATGAAACTTGTCGGTGGTCCTGTTGAATTTAGAAAACCTATTAATGTCGGACTGATGTTTTTTAATGAAAGGCCGGATAATTTCTTTCCTTACAGCCAGATTGAAGTGGTAGACAAACCTGATCCCACAGGGATTGATATGAAAGAAAGAATATTTACCGGACCGTTGGATAAACAGCTTCGGGATGCGTTATCTTATATTAAAAACTATGTCATAGCGGAGTATGTGACTAAGGTTCCCAATCAGGCGGAAGCGGTACGTATTTTTAACTGGCCTTTTCGAGCAGTAGAAGAGGCCTTGAGTAATGCTGTTTATCATCGTTCCTATCAGATCCATGAACCAATTACTGTAACGATTACGCCAGACCGGATGGAGATTCTAAGTCTGCCGGGCCCAGATCGTTCAATTACGGATGATGATTTGGAAAACAGAGTATTGATTTCTGCTCGATATCGGAACAGGCGTATCGGAGACTTCCTGAAAGAGTTAAAAATGGTTGAAGGTAGAAATACCGGGGTTCCCCTGATTCTGAATGAGATGAGAAATAATGGCTCAGAATTGCCGGTGTTTAGAACGGATGAAGAAAGAATCTATTTTCGCGTTATTCTGCCAATCCATCAAGCTTTTTGGGGGAACAAAGGGAAGGTAGCAGAGGAATTTCAGGTAATAAAAGAGAAAAAACACAAACGGCGAACCAGAGAAGAGATCCATGCTCTTATCATAGAAGCATTGATTCAGAAAAGAGAGCTTTCAATGAATGAATTGGCCGTAGAACTTGGATATAAGAATTTGAACAATACACTGCGGACAGTTGTGAAAGAAATGTTGGAATCGGGAGAGGCAGAGTATCTGTATCCAGATAAACCAAACAGCAGGAAGCAGAAAATACGGGTTAAAGAACGCTAAAAAGAGCAATCGCTAAAAGAACCGATAATTGAGGAATGAAGAATGAAAATTGACCTTCATTGTCATACAAAGGCAATTAAAAAAGGTGATGGTTCAGGGCGGAATGTTTCGCCCGAGTTGTTCAAGTCAAAGATTGAAGATGCTGACATAAAGATTGTGGCAATTACAAACCATAACACTTTTGATTTGGAACAGTATAAAATTTTGTGTGAAGTTGTTAAGGGGAACTGTCTCGTTTGGCCAGGGGTAGAGATTGACGTACTTGAACCTGATTCAAAACGCTGGCATCTTATTGTCGTAGCGAATCCTAGAGAAGCGGCTTCTTTTGCTACAAGTGTTGGAACTCTTTTTCAAGATGATAATCTCGAGGAATGTACACATACACTTGAAGAAATCTACGAAGCCTTTAAAGATCGCGATGCAATATATATAGCTCATTTCCATCAAAAACGTCCAGCTGTTCCAGCTGAAGACAGTGAAAAACTTGCTAACCTTGTTGGAGAATCATATCGGGTATTCAAAGAAACCTCGAACGAAAACTCTATGGGTGTATTTGCTAATTATCGGTATAATGTTCTCGTTGGGAGCGATGTTAAAGATTGGGAGCACTATGAAGAATGCACATTTTCTGAACTTAAGCTTCCAGTTGATAGCTTTGAACAATTCTGCCTATTGGCGAAGCGTGACGAGAATGTGGTCCAAACTCTTTTAAATAAAAAGGACTCTAGGAATCTCACTGCACATCCTGCTTCTGAGGTCAAGTTACCAGTTCGATTGTACGCAGATATTAACATAATATTTGGACAGAAAGGAACGGGAAAGACTCAGATGATTAAAACCCTCTGTGAGAGTATGAAATCGAGTGGAATGAAATGTGTCAGTTATGTTGCTGCGGAAAGAGAAGATGATTTCCGTTCTCTTTTAGGTCAAAAAGAAACAGTTGTTGATCTATCGAAGATGCGAGCAGATGAGTGCAAAGAAGATTTTCAAATGATATCCGATTGGAGTGATGTAAATCCTACTCATTTTAGAAATTATCTAAATTGGAAGCGAACAGATGGTAATAATGCGAACAAAACGCGAATGAAAATCACTCGAAGTTCAGCCATGTCTAAAGGTGTAAGAGATAATGAAGAACAGCATAAGTGTGATAAAAGTGTTGTTGATAGCATTTTTAACACTATTAATACAATTGATCTGGAAGAATATGTTGATGAAAAAGACAGTAGATTATTAGAAACATTAATTGGAAAGCTTAAAGCTGGTATATACAGACAGAGGAGAGACGATTTAGTTGACGAGAATGCGGTTCGCCTTGTTAATTTTACTATAAATACAATTAAGGGTATTGCAGATAAGAGCACGAACTCTGTATCTAAACCTTCAACAGTTGGGCTTATCGGGTTTGTAGAAACGAGGCTGAGTCTTATGAGGGCCATAAAAAACATTCTCAGAAATCTTACAGTAGAAGAAATTAATGAGACACAAAAGATTGGCACTTTAGATGAAAAGGGAGATATCCTAATCAAGTCAAAATATCGGATGTTGTGTAGCTCATCAAAAACGGATGAATTTAAAATCGGAATTAGAAAGCTTAGAGAAATAAAAGAAAAACTGGAGAAAATTAAGAACCATATTTTTGATTGTGATCTTACAGAAATTATGCAAGGATTGAGAGGTATGCTTGATGAGTATGATATAAAAGGTATTACGCCGTTTGTTGGTTGTTCGAAGCAAGTCATAAATGAGAAAGGAGAGTCTTATACACCTTCAACGGGTGAGAAAGGGATGTTGCTTCTGCAGCGAGCTTTAATGGATGATGCAGATGCTTACTTTTTAGATGAACCAGAGTTAGGCATGGGAAATTCTTATATAGATACAAGTATCAGGCCGATATTGATGGACTTATCCAGCCGGCACAAATTTGTAGTGGTGGCAACTCATAATGCAAATATAGCAGTCAGGACTTTGCCCTATATGTCCATCTATCGAATGCATAGCAACGGGGAATATTTTACATATATAGGCAATCCATTTAGTGACAAACTTGTTAATATAGATAATATGGAAGACGTATTAAACTGGGCTGATGAAAGTCTTAAATCACTTGAGGGAAGCAGAGATGCATTTTACGAAAGGAAGGATATCTATGAATCAAATCATACTTGGTGTTAAATTATGCGAAGAGAATGCAGACGGAGATATTCTTTCGTTTCAATTTGAAGATGGGGAAGGTAAAGTGCATTTGAATTCTGATTCTTGTCAGATGCAGATGAAAAATGTTTTTTCAAAATTGATAAAACTTAGTCTTGAAAGTGATGTGATATTGGATTTTCAGATTGCTGAGGGTTATTGCAGAGGCTTATATAAAGATGTATGTAATGAGTACGTCCAGGCACTTCAAAAGGAACTTGATGAAGTGAAAGAGAATATTCGACAAGAAATTGCTGAAAAAATAGTATGCTGATAAATTGCCTTTACATCACTTACATCAATTCGCACATCAAACGGAACAGTGTTGATGAAAACCTGCGATGGGATACGGGATGGTAGATAAAAAGAAATCGTTGAAGCAATAACATTTGAGCGATTGGGGCGGGCTACGTAATAAATAAACCCAAAATTCCGGTTATGAAGCCGCTGAGCAAGGGCGGCAGTACAGATGAGAGGGCAGAGAGAAAGCTCGATTTATCCAGGGTTAAAGTGGAGCCTTTGTTTGAAGATGTCGTTGATTTCGATACATTCAGCAAATCTGATTTCAGAGTTGTGAAGGTGCTGGCTTGTGAAGAGGTTTCTAAGAGCAAGAAGCTTCTTAACTTTACGCTCAATGATGGTACCGGAAAGTCTACTAATAAAAAGTCAAGTATAAGTTTGAGGAGTTAGCAGTCAAAAATGGAGGCATCATAAAAAGGCCACCGTAAGTGCTGGCCGGGGAAGAATTACCACATGTTATTCGACAGTAGATTGAACAGCCAGGCACTCATTGACCTTGCCGTAGTAGATGCGAATGAGAACTATTCTTTCTGGTATCAAAGATACATACTCCGCAGATGAGCTGGTTGGAAAGACTCTGGTCGCTATAACCAACTTGCCTCCTCGCAAGATGATGGGAGTAGAGTCCTGTGGCATGCTGCTCTCCGCTATATGTGATTATGACGGAGGAGAGCTGCTTAATCTGGTTATGCTGGACGATTCAATTCCTGCAGGGGCGAAGCTGTATTAAGATGATGTAACGATGTACCGTTTAACCAAATAAACGAGATGTACTCCAAATGCTGAAAATTCTCCAAAACAGTATTTACATCATTTGATGCAGAGATTTGTGCAGGCGAGAAAAAATCGCATAATTTTCAAGATGAATGGGCAGTTCCAATCGGGATTGCCCATTTTCAAAAATAAGAGAAAAATAAATCGGAATTGACCGAGCTCTTTGAGCGAGGGAAGCGAAATACTAGTACTAAACTTGTTTACCGTTGTTTTTCGGATGACGAACCATTCTGCCAGGAACAATACTACAGAGATTAAAACGATTATGGTTTTCATAACTCTTTCCTTTGTAATCCTTGACCTGATCATCATCTCTTGTTGATTGTATGTCTTTTTTCATTTATTGAGTGTCGCACTTTATTTTACAACTGGGAGAGGAAATTTTATTACACAAATCTATAAATTTAGGCTGTAAAAGTTGTTCATAAAATGATACAATGAACTCGTTTATAAGGGCTGGCTTCGCTTTTAATATATTGAAACTTGATAAGGCGAAATTACAATTATATAGAAGGAATGTATTATGGGTTGGTTTGGAAAGAAGAAAGAATGGGATACTCTAAAATCCGATACAAACAAAAGCCGATTAAGAGAATTATTTAATGGAGTTATGGAAGATGGAGACTCCTACAATATTGTTTATGGGTACGGTTTGAATATCAAAACCAGTAGTTATATTTTAGCCCGTAAAACCACATATACATATACAAGTTTAATTATAGGTTATCGTGAATCTGATATGAGCATAGCACTACTACAAACAACTCCGGAACTTGAGGGGTGTAGTGAAGCTGAAATTTTTAGAAAAGACAATATTAAAAAAGCAAAAATGGTAACAGGTATGTATACGATTTATCATCAAGGCGGAATGATGGCGGGATATACCCAATTTGCAACTTTACCGGGAAATGATGAAAAATTTCTTGCTTATGTATATCAGCCGGAAGAATATGATAAGTTTGATGCATTCTTTAGGGAATTTTCGGGCAGGTAAGCTATGAATTGGCTAACATGCTTTTTAATCTTTTTAATTATCTGTATTGTATGGTTTGTTATCACACGAGTTTGGGTAAATTTGATAGATTTGATTATCTCTACTTTCAAGAAAGTGTTGGGACTAAATAAAAATAACAGTACAGAAAATTGGTATACTTTGGAAGATATTAGGGAAAAGAATAAAAAAGAATAAAAAAGATTAAATAACAGATACGATTAAATTTATAAGATTTTGAAGAGCAGTAAATCAAATGATATGTACCCTCCTTATTGGTTGTCCAGTAAAGAGGGTGTTTTCATGCGCTGCAGTTATGAGTTTAAGTTAGCTAGTGCTCACGCGCTCCGAAGCATTGTTAAATACAGCTTAACTCATTGAAAATACTGCAGTTTATGCTCATCTGTAGTATAATACAGGTGCAAGGAAATGTTGTAAAAACGGCCAAAAACCGTGCACCTGATTAAACCGGAGACATCAATGACATGATCCTCGAGTACAATACTACAGATGATGACAATGATCCAAACGGGTCACCTTCAGAGGGACGCACTGATGAGACTTCATCAGTGCTCAGGGCATAGAACTCAAGCCAAAACAGCCTGAGCGGCTTACAGTTGTTCGCATTAGAGCCAACTTTCTAACAACGAATTGTTGTGCATACGCTAAATATATCAAAAGATGAGGGAGGATCATTCAAAAATGGACTCATGATACCATCCGCAGAACACGCGGTAATTATTATAGGGGAATACCGTAAACATATTTTAAACTGCAGAGGAAGTGATATTGAAATGTGTAAAGAATGTTATGCTGATAAAAAAAGAATAACACCACTTTTAAATCCATTGGATTGCTTAGAAAATCATACACAATATATCTGTGGGACCTGTGGTAGGTGCATTTGTATTGAGCATGAGCAAAACCGAGGTTTGCAGCGATGGAATTTTCCTTTTAAATCATTGGAAATTGCCAAGTTGTATTTGAGAACTGCCGATTATACAATGAAAAAATCATGTGGAATCTATGAGCTCAGAAGCAAAAATGGTAGATTATCATACAAAATCTTTGCGGATTGCGAAGACTTACGAGTATATTTGAGAAAGAATAAAGATAAAACCTGTGAATCGATGTCTCCTGTTTTTCGAGTGGAAGAATATGAGGAGTATCCCAATACTCAGATTAGAAAATTAACTTCTGACGAAATACAAAAATATATGGCGGAAAGATAGATTAGAATTTAATGTGGTGTTTGAAATGAAAACGGTAGTTGTATATATTCATGGCGCAGGAGGAAGCGCAGCGGAAGCGGAGCATTATAAAGGATTGTTTCCGGACAGTGAAGTAATCGGTTTTGATTATCGATCACAGACGCCTTGGGACGCAATAGCTGAGTTTCAGAATTTTTTTGAGACGATAATGCCGGAGTATAATTCTGCTATTCTGATTGCAAACAGTATTGGCGCTTTCTTTGCCATGCATGCATTGTCTTCTGTTTGTTTTGAAAAGACGTATTTTATTTCGCCTATAGTGGATATGGAGAAGCTGATTACTGATATGATGCGACGGGCTGGTGTAACCGAAGAAGAACTTGAAGAAAAAGAAATCGTTAAAATTTCATTTGGCCAGGATTTGTCATGGAAATACCTAACATGGGTAAGAAATCATTCCTTCGTTTGGAACCATCCTACGGCCATATTATACGGAAATTACGATAACCTGCAGTCTATTTATACCATACAGACATTTGCAAGAGAATGCGAAGCGACGATAACCGTAATGAAAAACGGTGAACATTGGTTTCATACTGAAGAGCAGATGAAATTCCTGGATCAATGGATATGCAGTTAAATCTCAGTTTGCATTCATATCTCAGTACAGCGCTGAGACGCCCCGGAATACAAGAGATGCTACGGACTTGATAGATGATATGTAGATGAGGTAGCGTGTATCATAAACAGTTCAAAAACGGAATTATTTTGCAGTATCAATCTGGCTTCAGGATATACTCTGCTTGAATTTGCAGAGGCGGATTAAATGAGTGAAAGAAAGCTCTCACACTCTCGATACAGCACTACTCAAGGCCTTATATCTATCTACCTTGCAGGCTACTAAAAAGTGGACTTTACCAATTCGCAATTGGGCAAAAGTCTATGGAGAATTCAGCATTATGTACCCGGACAGGATGCCTGAAACGATGTAGCACAGCTCAAAAAACAAGGAAGGCCAATCCGAATGGAATGGCTTTCTCTTGACATGCTTGCACATGTTTATTATATTGTGGTAAAGACGTATTCTTTGCAAACAAAGGGATACATTCACTCAATCTACCATAGTGGGCTATTTTACAGACCCGAAAAAGTTTCACACACTCTCAAAGTTCGAGACCGTTTCAAGTTTTGTGTAAACTATAAAAACTGATATAAGATTTATTAATAGTTACGAATGGGCAGAGCCGATTTTGGTTTCTGCCCGTATCTGCATTATACAGATGTTTTTAGGTATGTCAATATGACCTGCCTAAAACAAGTCTATCCTACAGGTTTCTTCCTTCTAGACGTTCTTCAAAATAGATTTCCAGCTGGGAATGGATCTGTCCCCAATCCTGCCTGTGACCTGTCCATTTCTTGCTGATATCCATAGTCGCAAGATACAGCATTTTTAGCAGGCTGTCATCTGACGGAAAAACGGTCTTGCTTTTGGTTACCTTCCGAAGCTGGCGATTGAATCCTTCAATGGCGTTAGTGGTGTAGATTAGACGTCGCACAGCCTCAGGATACTTAAAATAAGTGGATAATGTGGTCCAGTTATCATGCCAGGATTTATAGATTTTTGGGTACTTTAGATCCCATTTATCCTTGAACACTTCCAGTTCATTTAAAGCTGTCTCTTCAGTCGGAGCTGCATATACAAGCTTTAAATCTGCCATCAGCTTTTTGATATCCTTGTATGAAACAAATTTTGTTGAATTGCGAATCTGATGAATGATACACTGCTGAATCTCTGTCTTGGGATAAACAGCCTCAATTGCCTGTGGAAACCCATTTAAACCGTCAACGCATGCTATCAGGATATCTTCCACTCCACGATTCTTAAGTCCATTCATGATGGAGAGCCAGAACTTGGCGCTTTCGTTTTCTCCGACATACATACCAAGAACATCTTTTTTACCGTTCATATCTATGCCAAGGGCAATGTAGACTGCACGTTTTACAATACGTCCCTCACTACGAACGTGATAGTGTATAGCATCCATAAACACTACAGCGTACACCTCCTCCAAAGGACGTTCCTGCCATTCTTTTACGATCGGAAGTATTTTGTCCGTAATCCGGCTGATTGTACTATCAGAAATAGCGACATCGTATAATTCTCGCATATGGGATTCGATATCTCCGGTAGTCATTCCCTTTGCATACATTGAAAGTATTTTTTCTTCCATGTCCTGTGTTACGGTGTTTTGGTACTTTTTAATAAGCTGAGGCTCATACTCACCGTTACGATCCCTTGGAATAGCTACATCCATATCTCCGTAACTTGTGTGCATGGTTTTGCCGGAATGTCCATTTCGACTGTTATCGGTTTCTTTGTTTCGATAATCATACTTGGAATAGCCTAATTCCTCATCCAGCTCTTCATCTAAAGCACCTTCCAAAAGAACAGACATCATGTCTCGCATGATGCTGTTTACATCGGCACCATTTTTGATGCTGATATCATTATTTTTCAGATAATCACGCATCATTTCTCTCACCGCTGCTTTTTGTGGACTGTCTTTTCTTCTTGCCATAAAATAACCTCCATACTGAGTGATTTTATCCTACATCAGTTTGAAGGTTTACACAAACTTTGGTATAGACCCCAAACTTCCTCGAGATACGTTAAAAAATCAGCGCAACGATCTCAGCAACAATTACTGCCCCAACAATCCAGATCAGGGTAAGAAGTCCTCGCTTTTTTAATACCTGCTTCCACGTCTGAACAAATGGCAATTCTTCGCAACCTGCCAGTATCCAAAACTTGCTGTGTCCTACCCATATTTTATCAATCACGATACCGTCATACCAGTTCATAACCTCTAAAAACAACAATGCCAAAAGATAAGCTGTCTTGAAATCCGATACTCTATGCAACACACCAATTATAAGTACAAGTGCAACTAACATGATAATATAAAATTCTGTCATGAAGATTTTCTTTTTACGCTGCATTACTTCTTTTGTGGTCAAACCTATTTCAATGGCTCTCTCCTGAACGATTTTCGGATAAAAATACAACCCATCAATTGCACCACCTCTCACAGCATACCTCACCATCATTGTAAACAGGAGACAGTACAAAATTAATTCCAATGCAATCATATTGCCACCTCCACAACTTCATATTTATTATTGCTATTGCACTTTTTCTTCAGATCGCTTATTAAGTAGCTTTATCCACTTCATTTGTCTGTGCGAGTAAAATGCCTTTGCCCACAAACATACCAATGGTGTTTTCCATCCTGCCCCAATTTCCACCTCGTCAGTATATTCGGTTTTGATGTCAGCAATTTCTTTAAGAATAATTCGATGATTCCATACGGGGCAAAAAGGATTACCCTCATTCGTATAGATGTTATCTATGTTGAATTCCTTGACATTTATAATATGAACACCGAGGTCAATGAAGCCAAACATCTTAAAATCAAAAGAGAAACTTCTGCCAGCTTCCCAAACCGGTTCGGTTTGTCCGTCGATGTTTTTAAATGTTGCATAGGGCTTGGCAATATATGCAAGTGTATCAAATCTTTGTAGGAGTTCAAAAACATTGCTTTGCTTCGCTGGAAAAACGGAAGTCTTTTTAATAGTCATTTTCATTTATCATTCCTCGTTCCCAAAGCGAGTAATCGCCTCGACAGATTCAAATTTATCGCCTATACCATAATAATTTCCCAATCATAAACTTCTTCATTTATCCCACTGTGAACCTTTTTTACATACATAAAAATCACAACAATCCGCACCTGAAGCTAATGTTCCTTGCCTTTTTAGTACACCGCCCGTCATAGCTATAGTCTCATAGTCCATCTTACACATATATGGTATCAATTCCTCATGATGTTCCTGTTTGCCCAAGGCGCAAAGCCCACATCTATGATATATAACTGTATATTCATCTTCATCTCTGCCTAAAATAAGTTCCGTGTTCCAATTAAATTCACTATCAGAAGCAGAATTTGCAACCTTGTTTTTTTCTATTTTCTTTTTCTGCGTTTTTATATCAAAAGGCTTTTGCTTTTGGAAATTTTTCTTTAACATAGGAGCTTCTATTGTAGCACTGACCATTTCTCCAAACTGCTCTTCATTCATTTTCCCTTCCATCGCATCATATACAGATAACCACAACATTCCACCTGCAAGAGGTATTCTAAGTGGATTCTTTCTGAAACTGCCTATGTCCGGCGTACGACTAATCATAGCTTTATAGTTCCCTTTAGAAAGTCTTTTAATGCTCTGTATGTCAATATCTTCCCAATATTGTTCTATAAATTTGAATATGGTAGGCGATAAAGCATACCACATTATCTTTTCACATAACGAAATTTTCATGATAACTCATACCTTTCTGAATCTTTCAATATATGGTATCGTATCATCTTTGTGTTAATTTTACCATTATCATATTTGCCTATGCTGCAGTTCTTTCATTCCTTCCGTTCCGCCTGTACTACCTTTAACAGCTTATCTTGAAATGTATCCTTGGCGTTATCCTCCTTTTTTGTGTGTCTATATATCCCAAATTTACAGTTGATATTATGCTACCCATGGAGGAGGGCAACGGATGGCAGGAGTTATCTATATCAGGAGTGATATGCAGAAAATGTTCATGAGACATATTTTGTAGTTGCAACTGCACGGTAATAGTATATAATTAAATTGCACACAAGATAATTGAAGGCCCAAGCAATGCTGTTACCATAGCTTGGGCGAACGAATCTATATAGGGAGGCGATCATGAACAGAAATATATATTTTGCCGGTGGATGCTTCTGGGGCACCGAAAGAGTATTTAAGGAAATCCCCGGCGTTGTTGATACAACGGTAGGATACGCGAATGGAACCGTTGAGTACCCATCATACGAACAGGTGTGTAGGAATGAAACCGGACACAGAGAGGCAGTCAGGGTTGTGTATGATTCAGACAGGCTGTCTCTGGAGAAACTGACTCACGCTTTCTTCCTTGTCATCGATCCTACACTCGAAAACAGACAGGGCAACGATATTGGCACACAGTACCAGACCGGTATCTACTATGAGGATGAACAGGATTTGCCTGTTCTGACAAAGGTGTTTGAACAGCAGAGAGCTCAACACGATGAGTTTCATGTGGAATTAAGTCCGCTCTCGGCATTTTATGATGCTGAAGAGTATCATCAGGACTATCTGGATAAAAATCCCGGCGGTTACTGCCATATTACGAACTATGAGCTTGAAGAGGTTAGGGCATTATTCGCAGCTGAAGCTGCAGAGATCGGCGAGGAGCCGAAGGATGAACTGTATGCATCCGATGAAACCGAGGAAGAGCTGTTCTATCGAATCGGACCGTCAGCTTATGACGTGGTGCGTAAGGCAGGGACAGAGCGAGCATTCTCGGGTGAATACGATGATTTTTTTGAAAAAGGAATTTACGTAGATATTGTCAGCGGTGAGCCGCTATTCGTGTCGACGGATAAGTATAACTCGGGGTGCGGCTGGCCTGCATTTACAAGGCCTATCGGAGAGGAACACGTGGTATACAATAGAGATACGTCGTTTGGTATGGAGCGTGTTGAAGTCAGGAGCAAGGGCGCAAATTCACATCTCGGTCATGTCTTTCACGACGGGCCGGCAGACCGGGGCGGCATGAGATATTGCATCAATTCTGTGGCTTTACGATTTGTTCCAGTTGATGATATGGAAGCAGAGGGATACGGCGATCTCGTTGAGCTGGTGCGCTAATATGAGCGAGGATACCGGGAATCAGACACATTGCTTTTGATGAATACGATAGTGGCAACTGATCTATGAATACAGAGAGGGTGAATACATGAAGATTTTATTTAATGAATATCCAAAGTGCAGCACTTGCAAAAAGGCTAAGAAGTGGCTCGACGACCATGAAATCAGGTATGATGACAGGCACATTGTCGAAAATAATCCCAGCAAGGATGAACTCAAGGTGTGGCTCGCAAAGAGCAATAAGCCGGTGCGCAAGTTCTTCAACACCAGCGGCCAGCTGTACAGAGAACTCGGACTTAAGGATAAGCTGGATGCGATGAGCGAGGATGAGCAGCTGGAGGTGCTGGCTTCTGACGGAATGCTGATCAAGAGACCGCTAGTTGTGGGAGAGGACTTTGTACTGTCCGGCTTCAGAGAGAAGGAGTGGGAGAGACAGTTCAAAAGTTAGTTTGCCGACAGCATTTAATGGCCCGGTGACGGGCTATTTTTTGTTTGCCGCTAAACCGGACAGCACAATGTGTGGTACAATGGGTTAATTTATATTGACACAGATAAAGGGGTATTTAGATGTCGGAAAGCTATACAGGTAAGATTAATCGAAAATTGCAACGCAAACAGAAAATTATCCGAGCGGCTGCGGGCAAATGCAAGGCAGACCTGGTACTCAAAAACGCGACATACGTAAGCGTCTTCTCGGGCGAGCTGCGGAAGGCGGATATTGCTGTTGCTGCCGGTCTGATAGTCGGGATAGGAGATTACGAGGGAGAGCGCGAGATTGATATGACTGACAAGATCGTGTGCCCGGGCTTCCTTGATGCGCACATCCACCTCGAGAGCGCTCTCGTGTCACCGACAGAATTTATAAGGGCGGTTCTTCCGCATGGAACTACAACTGTAATCGCAGATCCACACGAGATTGCAAATGTCATGGGTACCGATGGCATCGAATACATGCTGCAGGCAACGGAGAGGCTTCCGATAGACGTTAGATTCATGCTCCCTTCGTGTGTGCCGGCAACTCCGCTGGATGAATCCGGTGCAACGCTTGATTATAGAGCTATCGACAGCTTTTACGACCATCCTAGGGTGCAGGGACTTGCCGAAATGATGAATTATGTAGGCACAGTAGCTGCCGACGAACAGGTGGTTGAGAAAATCGTTGCTGCACAGGCGCACCACAAAAAGATAGATGGGCATGCACCGGGACTTAGGGGTAAAGCTCTAAATGCCTATGTCGCTGCAGGCGTGTATTCCGATCATGAGTGCGCTACCGCAGAAGAGGCGATAGAGAAGCTGGAGATGGGTCAGGTAATAATGATTAGAGAGGGCACAGCTGCTCACAATCTGGAGGCGTTGATGCCGCTGCTGACAGACAAATATGCAGACAGATGCATGTTCTGCACAGATGACAAGCACCCCTCCGATCTGCTGGAGAAGGGGCATATAGATTACATCATCAAGCGTGCTATAGAGATGGGGGCAGACCCAATCCTGGCTGTAAAGGTTGCCAGCACCAATGCGGCGCGATATTTCAGGCTCAATAACAGAGGTGCAATCGCTCCCGGGTATTTGGCGGATTTCGTCATAATAGATAATTTTGAAGATTTTAATGTAGAGCAGGTGTTAAAGAAGGGCAGGCTGATGTACGATAACGGCAAGCTCAAGACCTTCCAGTCACCTGAGGTTGACGAGTTCCTGGCTTCGAGAGCGCACAACACCTTTAAGGTCGATAAGCTCACCTCAGAGGCATTTAAAATAGATAGGCCTAGAGGGGTGCTCGGAATGATGCCCGGAGAGCTGATGACTACAGATGAGGGATATGCGACCGGTGTTGATGTCGATGCGGATATCCTCAAGATTGCAGTTGTCGAGAGGCACAACTACACGGGACACATCGGAATTGGATACATCAAGGGCTATGGGCTTAAGAGCGGCGCAGTAGCAACCAGTATTTCGCATGATTCCCACAATATAATCGTAGTCGGGACGAACGACAGCGATATGGCAGATGCGGTTAATCACATAGCTGAAAACGATGGTGGAATCACCGTATATGATAATGGCAGGTGCATCGGAGATGTGCAGCTTGCAATCGCCGGGCTGATGAGCGATGCGCCGCTTGTAGATGTCAACAGGGCGCTGGAGACGGCTAAAGAGAAAGCTTTTGGGCTGGGTATAAATCGCAGCATCGATCCGTTCATGACTCTTTCGTTCATGAGCTTGCCGGTAATTCCTAAGCTCAGACTCACGACACGCGGTGTATTCGACGTGGAAAGTCAGAGCTACGTATAGGGCTTAGTATGAGATTGCGATTATAATCCACAATAGTGAACAGTATATGGCGGTGTTTATTTATCTTAATCCTCCTGATGATACTTACCTGTATCGCTATATGGTAGAACGTAATATAGTAGTAATATAGTCGCAGCAGAATTGTTCAAAAGCTGCATGCAGAATTAATTATGCAAAATAAAAATGGAATGGATAAAAGCGAACAGAAATTGATAACTGCACTGGCAGAAAAAATAGCGGAGCTCGGAGGTAGAGCCTATTATGTGGGTGGCTACGTCCGAGACCGGGTGATGGAGCTTCCGGTCAAGGACGTTGACATTGAGGTGCATGGAATTGCAGCAGCGGTTTTAGAATCTGCACTGGGAGAGCTGGGAAAGCCGCTCAGCTTTGGTTCCTCATTTGGAGTATATTCTCTGGCAGGGCATGACATAGACATAGCTCTGCCTCGGGCTGAGCGGCCCACCGGAGACGGACACAGGGATTTTGAGATTCAGATCGATCCGTTTATCGGTATCGGGGAGGCAGCACGGCGGCGCGATTTCACCATGAACGCGCTGATGCAGGATGTCCTGACTGGTGAAATCGCGGATCCATATGGCGGAGTGGATGATATACGAAACCGAATTATCCGCCATATCGACGATAGGAAATTCGGTGAGGATCCACTCCGTGCCTTACGTGCTGCCCAATTCGCAGCCAGATTCGGATTCCGGATCGCGCCTTCCACGATTGCAATCTGCAGAGCGCTCGATCTGACCCATTTGTCCTCCGAGCGCGTCGAGCTGGAGATGAAGAAGGCGCTCCTGGAATCCCGCCAACCTTCCCGCTTTTTTGAATCGATCAGAGAGATGGATCAGCTGGGATTCTGGTTCAGGGAGCTGCAGCAGCTCATAGGACTGGAACAGAATCCGGCTTTTCATCCGGAAGGGGACGTCTGGACCCATACCATGCAGGTGCTGGACAGAGCGTCCCGCTTCCGGTCCTATGCGAGTGACCCATACGCGTTCATGCTGCTGGCTTTGACTCATGATTTCGGCAAGATTACGACTACCGAATTCGTCAATGGCGCTATTCACGCGTATGGTCACGAGCTGCAAGGAGCAGAAATCGCGGAGCGATTTCTGGACCGCATCTGCCATTACAAATACGTCAAGAAATATATAAGGAACATGATTCCCAACCACATGCGTCCCAACAAATTGGCAGAGGTCAGGTCTGCAGTCAAAAAGACCAATCGCATGTTCGACGATGCAGCTGCACCGGCCGATCTCATCTATTTTGCTATCTGCGATAAGCCGAGATTGCCGCACTTATCCGATGCAGATCAAACTGATGGCGAAGGGAGGCAGGTTACCCTCTCAGCTGAGCTCATGCAGCAAATATCAGAAACTGATATTACGGGACATGCAGGAAATATATCTGAGGGTAATCTCGCCGGTGAATCGGAAAATGAAAATCCGGAAAAGAAGCGCGAGCAGGAGCGTATAGATTTCCTGTTTGAACGCCTCGAGCTCTATAGCGAGATGATGGCCAAGCCGCATGTTACAGGTAAGGATTTGATTGCGGCCGGAATCCGGCCGGGAGAGGATTTTGGACAGCTACTGGATTATGCGCACAAGCTCAGGCTGGCAGGTATTCCTAAGGAGAATGCACTCAAGCGGACACTTGCGTATGCGAGAAAGCAGCAGAGACACAAAAATTAGACAGAAAAAATGCGCTAGCACACAGCTAACGCGCGGGTTATAAGACAAAACGTTTGTAGTTTTGTAATCTAAGCTACCACAGCTCAACAGGATACTGCCCATCCTTTTTCATCTCTCTGAACTTAGCGATGACCTCATCCTTGTCTTCCTTATATGTAACGCCGAACCATCTGTCGCTCGACTGCAGGACAGCGACAGTAGCTCTGTCAGCCTTGACCTCCCTGTCGATGCAGTAAGGCAGGAAGTACTCTCCCTTCATAGGGTTCTGCTCGAGGATGCTATCCAATGCATCGGGGAAGCCGTCCATCATAATCTTGAGAAACTCAGCTCCAAATCCCCAGAGATTCATCGATACCGAGTGGCCATCCGGAATATCATGTCTAATGCCCTTGGTGTTAGTTGCGCGGATAACCCCGTCCGGCTCACGGATGACTTCCGAATGCTCCTCGATATCCGACAGGAAACCGTCTGTAATCTCGCACAATCCGCGGGAAACGGACCCGTTTGCGGATAGCGTGTTCTCTATTTTGAAGCCGACCATGCAGTGGTGAGTAGCATCGGCAGACTCGCTGAGGAACTTGTGTATCTTCGCGAAAGCCTCTTTGCCATAATAATCGTCGGCATTGATAACTGCAAAAGGAGCGTTGATGTAGTCTCTGGCGGCCAGTACAGCATGGCCGGTGCCCCAGGGCTTTGTTCTGCCTTCAGGAACTGAGTAGCCTGCAGGCAGGTCGTCAAGATCCTGGATGGCATAATAGGTCTCAAACAGCTTGCCTGCTCTACCTTCGATGTGAGCTTTGAACTGTTCTTTAAAATCAGCCTTGATTATAAACGCGACCCTCCGAAATCCCGCATGATATGCGTCATACAGAGAGAAATCCATGATGATGTCGCCCTCATCTGTTATAGGATCGATTTGCTTAGGGCCGCCATAGCGGCTGCCCATTCCTGCCGCCATTATCACTAGAATAGGTTCCATTATTTTCCACCTTCTATCTGTCTGTTGATTCTGCTTCTAACCATCTCTTCGCCCATAATCTGCTGGATTGCCCATACGTCAGGAGACTGAGCCCGCCCAACTATCGCCAGCCTGATGACTGTGCTGACGTGACCGACATGGCCCTTGTAGTCATCAGGAGTTTTCTTGTAATCCTTAGGCTTTGCAGCGTATCCGAGGTCGGTAGCTATTGCTCTAATCTTGTTGAACCAGTCCTCCTGCGAATCGCTGTGATCGTATGTCGATAGGTAAGCTTCCAGGATAGCCCTCTGATCTGCAGCAGCCTCGGCCGGCAGCTCATCTACGACCTTGAAGCTCTTATCGTAGAAATAGCTGATGAAGTCCATGATCTGTCTGGCATATACGAGATCCTTACGGGGCTTCTTGTCACCTCTGCCGAGGTCGAGTATCCGAGTCAGGAGATTCATATCTTCAAATACGTATTCGTATTCAGGTGCGAACTCACCGGACCAGGACTTTAGGAACTCAGCGATCTCGGCAGCAGGGATATGCAGCATAGCATCCTTGCTGACGTCGTTAAGCTTATCCAGATCGAACAGCGCACCTGAATTGCTCATCTTCTCAGCTGTGAACTTGAATTCATCGATGTCAGCTTCAGGGTTCTCCATTCTCCACTCCTCATAGTTGGAATTGAGAATTGTGAGCAGGTACTCCCTGACAGCAGCAGGATGGTAGCCCTGATCTCTGTAATAGCCGAGAGACAGCTCCGGATCCTTGCGTTTTGACAGCTTGCGCTTGTTGCCGTCCTCGCCTAGCTTCATGAGCTGTGCGGTGTGGCAGTAGACTGGAAGCTCAAATCCCAGCTTGTCAAAGAGCTCAACATGTATAGGGAGTGAAGGCAGCCATTCCTCGCCGCGGACGACGTGAGTAGTTCTCATAAGGTGGTCATCGACAGCGTGTGCAAAATGATATGTAGGGATACCGGTAGTCTTGACGATTACTATATCCTGAAAATTCTCCGGAACGTCGAGAGTCCCGCGAATACCGTCAGTAACTTTATTTCTCTTAATCTCATCGCCGACAGCATTAGGAACGCCGTCCGACCTAAGTCTGATTACAAAAGGATCACCGTCCTCGATGTGCTGAGTCACTATCTGCTCTATCTCAGGATCCTTGTACCATTCTCTGTATTTAGACCAGCCTGCGTAGACACCGGGTGCGAGCTTCTGCTGCTCCTGCTGTTCTCTGATAGTGCTGATCTCGTCTTCCGTGAGGAAGCAAGGGTAAGCTTTGCCTTCAGCGATCAGCTTCTTGGCATAAAATCTATATATATCGCCACGGTGGCTCTGCGTGTAATCGCCGTATTTTCCGATGTCGCCGTGCTCGGTAACGCCCTCATCAAACTTGATGCCGAAAAAAGCGAGCGATGAGATGATAGTCTCGACGGCATTTTCAACATATCTCTTGTCGTCAGTGTCTTCGATTCTAAGGAAAAAGACGCCGTTACTCTGGTGGGCCAGCCTCTCGTCTACAAAGGCGCCATACAGGTTGCCAAGGTGAATAAAGCCTGTAGGGCTTGGACCGAGTCTTGTAACCTTAGCTCCCTCTGCGAGATCGCGATGCGGATACATGGCCTCATAGTCAGTATCATTAGCAATCTCAGGATAAATGAGTTCGCTGAGTTCAATTGAATTCATATTATTCCTCCCGCATTCTAATCAAATTAGCTACTTAAGTGTACCACATATTATGGTATAATACATTCTGAATATTAATCTGAAAATTTATGCATTAGCGGTGGGAGGAAATGCCCGTATGATATTATTCAAATACATATTGGCGCTGCTCCTTACGATTCCGATGGGCGCGCTGGGACTATATCTGTTTAACGAGTACTTTGATATTATCAATGGCAAGAAGCAGGCTAGACAGGCCGCTAAGGCTCGCAAGGAAGCAGAGCGAAGGAAGGCTCGCGAGAGAGGCTTCACGATTCATATTCCGGATCCTGTAATAGATGAGGCGAAGGACAACACACGTAGATAAGGTGGTGACATGGTGCCAAATGGAATATTTATAACGCTTGAGGGACCTGATGGCTCAGGCAAGAGCACGCAGGTTGAAAATATAAAGGAATTTTTTACAAAAGCGGGCAGGGATGTTGTGGTGTCCCGAGAACCTGGAGGTACTCCGATAAGCGAGAAGCTTCGCGGCATAGTGTTGGATGCGGATCATTCGGAGATGGACGATGTCACCGAGATGTTCATCTATGCAGCGGCGAGGGCTCAGCATGTAGCAGAGAAGATAAAGCCGGCACTGGAGAGCGGAGCGGTTGTGGTCTGCGACAGGTTTGTGGATTCAAGTATCGCTTATCAGGGCTACGGCAGAGGCCTCGGAGATCAGGTTGAAGAGGTCAACAGATATGCGACGAGCGGACTTGAGCCGAATGTGACGTTTTTCATGGATTTAGATCCGGAGATTGGTAGATCTAGGATAGGCAAAGACGTGCGGGACAGGCTCGAGCAGCAGAAGATGGATTTTCATTATCGCGTATACGAAGGGTACAAAGCGTTAGCCGCAAAGTATCCGGAGAGGATTATGAGGATTGACGCCGCCAAGACAATAGATGAGATTAAGGCAGAGATAGAGACTAAGCTGTCAAGCCTATAGCGGAGGGATTGATGACACAGGAATATGCGCATGCATATATATTAGAGGGCAAGAGCGGCGAGACCAGAGACAAATACATCCGCAGCTTTGCCGGTAATATCATCTGTCCCAACGCCGATGAATTCGGCCATGCGTGCGGCAGATGCCCGGCATGCGTCAGGGTCAGAAGCGGAACTCACGAGGATTTATTCTACATGAATCAGAGCGGCAAGGATATGTACAGGGTCGAGGATGCCGCTGACATGATGGAACGACTCAGCATGAGACCCTATGGCGAGCATAACGTCGGAGTTGTTGACAATGCGGAAAGGCTTAGCGAGATAGTGCAAAACAAGCTTCTCAAGACCTTGGAGGAACCGTATCCGGGCACAGTGATTATACTGGCAACGGATAACCGCGAGTCGCTGCTTCCGACTGTCAGATCCAGGTGCGTCATAAAGCGCGTATTTTCAGATGGTGAAGAGGCGGAAGACAGAGTAAATATACAGTCGTTGCTGTCATCGTGGAACAGCAAGACCTATTTCTTCAAGGTGCGTGAGCTTATCAAGAAGGATTTAAACGGCAACGAGGATGCGTTGGCCTTTCTCGATGCGCTTGAGACGGATTTGCACGATAGATTGATAGGAGCCGGAGCACTGCCGCAGGATGCCGTCAGGCTGCTGAATGAGATAGATGAGGTCGAGCAGACTAGGATCAATATCAAGCGAGGTATGAATCCTGACTACGCGCTGGAAGCACTGTTCCTGACAACAAGTCACGGGCAGCCGTAGCGGTAAGCGCCTGAGCTGTGAATCAAGGCAGCTAACAGCTTAGAGACACATGTGTGGTATATGATGCGATTATTTTTTTTCAACAGTAAACATGGCGAATACCGTATATTCGATTGCGATAAATAGTAGAAAAGGGGAAGTACAGATAGATGGTAGAAATCATAGGTGTAGGCTTCATGAAAGCCGGCAAAACATACTACTTCGATCCGGCCGGAGTGAGCTACGAGCTCGGCGAGCTGGTAATAGTTGAGACGGCCAGGGGCATGGAGCTTGGACACGTTTCGATAGCCAACTGCGAGATAGAAGAGAGTGAGCTGGTGGCTCCGCTCAAAGGCGTAGAACGCAAGGCAAGCACTGAGGATTTGCAGAGATACAAGGATAATCTTGCCCGACGAGATGCTGCGATGAAGGTGTGCGAGGAGAAAATCCTTCAGCACAAGCTGGACATGAAGCTTGTGGATGCGGAATTCACGATCGATGGATCCAAGGTAATTTTCTATTTCTCGGCAGATGGCAGGATTGACTTTAGAGGCTTGGTCAAGGATCTCGCTTCTCATTTCAGGGTGAGGATAGAACTTCGCCAAATAGGCGTTCGTGATGAGGCGAAGATGCTCGGCGGCATCGGTATATGCGGCAGACCGCTGTGCTGCAGCAAGTGGCTCAATGACTTTCAGCCGGTTTCGATCAAGATGGCCAAGCAGCAAAACCTATCTCTGAATCCGGCCAAGATATCCGGAACCTGCGGCAGACTGATGTGTTGTCTTAACTTCGAGAATAAGACCTATCAGGAGCTTCGCAAGGGCATGCCTAACGAGGGTGAGCGCATCGACACGCCGGACGGGATAGCCAAGGTGGTGAACGTAGACCTGTTTAACAGCAAGGTAATTGCAAGGTTGATTGTCGAGGACAAGGAGACCGGCGAGGATACGCTGGGACCTGATTATAATATCTATTTCAAGAAAGAGATTAAGCGTATCGATAAGAAGCATTACAATAGGAAAAAGGATGAGTTCAGCGAGCTGGATGCGGAGACATTAAGGGAGATCAAAGAGTTGACTCGCGATTAGTCGGCGAGTTCAATGGGAATATTCCGGGCATGGCAGCTCCGGTTCTGAGCCTGTCGTAGTATAATTCGGCCTGCTGCTTGTCGATTAGATAATCTCGCTTAAGAGCAGCGTGTCGTATCAAGGAATTGACTGGAGGAAGATGGATAATAGAGAAGAGCGCATTGATGAAATTGGGATGGGCGGCTTCAAGGTAATTCAAGGTGACGGCTTCAGCTATGGAGTTGACGCTGTGCTTCTCGCAGCCTTTGCCAGCGGCGAGACCGGCGCGAAGCCTATCAGGAGTAGAATCCCGGCGCGCATAGCCGATCTCGGCACGGGGAATGGCGTCGTTCCGTTTATTCTGGCGCACAAGCTCCCTCTTTCTCAGATTGTAGGCATCGAGAAGAATCGGGTCTCGCTGGATAGGGCGATACGAGGCCGAGAAATAAACAATTTGAATGATCGAATCAGCTTTGTGCTTTCCGACGTTGCAGTTGCAGGACCGGAGCTCTGCAGAAAGGCGGATGCAGTCGTCTCCAACCCGCCGTACTTCAGACGCGGTGCGGGAATACCAAATGATGATAATGCAAAATTCATAGCCCGACATGAGACGACAGCCGATATTTTTGATTTTGCAGGCTGCGCCGGTCGGATGCTGAAGTCCGGCGGCGACTTCTATCTGATCCACAGACCATCGCGCCTGCCGGACATCAGCGAAGCCTTGCGAGCAGCAGCGCTAGAGCCCAAGGAGCTGCAGCTCGTCGTTCCGAGCAGTGGAGAACCTGCCAACCTGGTTCTCATACATGCCGTCAAGGGCGCAAATCCGGAGCTCAGGATGCTCCCTGAAATAGCAGTGTATAGCGCTGACGGCAAGGTTTACACAGATATAATCAAACGAATATATGAGCGCAAGTAGCTCGCCGATAATCTAAGCCGGGTCGGACTTTGGCGACATGCCGGAACCGTTAGCGTGAATCTTCGAGGCGAATGTATAGATTGCGATATGCTTTGACAGCGCGCTTATTACATCCGTAATACGATTGAACATACAATTTGCCTAAGGTATAATTTAATTACTATTCACATGGTAGAAGGAGGGAATGATGAGAGTCTCATTAGATATCAAGCAGGTGGCAATAATGCTGGTGCTGATTGCCCTGTTCATCCTCATAGTTTTTTTGATTAGACTGGCGTTCAAGCTGATTGATACGCTTAGGCGCGTGGATGATTTGCTGGCGGATACCAAGAGGATGACAACTATCGCAGCCGCGAGAACTGAACAGGTAGACGAGCAGATTGATCGTGCGATCGAGATGTTTGCGAATGTTGGCGATAAGATTAACGAGAATCGCTCTATCATCAAGACTGCAGGCAACGTCGGAACAGCTGCGGGTGCGCTCAGGTCATTTAGAAAGAAGTCTAAAAAGCGTGCTAACAGATATGAGACGAGCGGGATGGATTACGAACGTCCTAACAGGATTCGCAGAAGACGTTTCAGATAGCGATTAACATAAGAACTTTATCGAAGAGATGCTTAACGGCATCTCTATCTATATGTGCAAGGAGAAATTTCAGTGGCAAAGATACTAGTTAACAATAGCGGCCCATTACACGGTGAGGTTAAAATCAGCGGTGCCAAGAATGCGGTGCTCCCGCTCATGGCGGCAACGCTCTTGACACCTTCCGACTGCGTGATAGATGATGTTCCCGACCTATCAGATGTAAAGGTAATGTGGAAAATGCTCGAAAGCTTCGGAGCTACTGTCGCGATGTCAGAGCAGGGCAGGTTGTCCGTAAGCGCAGCACAGATAACGACTGTAGAGGGCGACGCCGAGCTAGTATCTCAGATGAGGGCTTCGACAATGGCGATGGGACCGCTTCTTGCCAGATGCGGTAAGGTGGTTATGCCGCTTCCCGGAGGCTGCACTATCGGTAAGAGACCGATAGACCTTCACCTCAAGGGGTTTAGAGCTCTCGGTGTTAAGGTTACAGAGGATATTGATAATTCCTGTATCATCCTCGAAGCGCCTGCTGACGGACTGGTTGGAGACGCTATTTATCTGGATTTTCCAAGCGTCGGGGCGACAGAGAACATACTCATGGCAGCTGCGCTGGCCAAAGGACCTACGATTCTCGAGAACGCAGCTAAGGAACCGGAGATTGTAGATCTCGCAAACATGCTCAATAAGATGGGAGCTAAGATCAAGGGTGCCGGCACTGATACCATTAGAGTTACGGGTGTTGAGAGCTTGTCCGGCGCGATTCATACCGTAATACCGGATAGGATCGAGTGCGGCACATTCATGTTGGCGGCCGCTATCACCAGGGGCAGAGTTCTCGTCAGGAACGGCATCCCCGGCCATGTCAGACCTATAATCGCCAAGCTCAAGGAGTGCGGCGTCAAGGTTACAATCGAGGACGAGGGAATACTCGTCGATGCGACAGAGGGTGAGCTGGTAGCAACGGATATCAAGACATTGCCATATCCCGGATTCCCGACGGATATACAGTCGCCGTTTATGGCTTTTCTGACGACAGTCGAGGGGACGAGTGTCGTTAGAGAGACAGTTTTTGAAAACAGATTCATGCACGTCGTTGAGCTTAACCGCATGGGAGCCGATATTTCTGCGGACAACAGCAGAGAGGCTACGATCCCGGGTGGCAAGCAGCTGCACGGAGCCAAGGTCAGATCTACAGATCTCCGTGCCGGCGCAGCCATGGTACTGGCCGGACTTGTGGCATCAGGCACTACAGAGGTGAGTGAGATTTACCACATTGAGAGGGGCTATGAGGACTTCGTAAGCAAATTCAAGGGTCTCGGTGGAGACTTAATGAGAGTGGAGGAAAACGATGTCTAACAACAAGTATCTTGAGATGCTGGCTCAGAAATACCCTAACCATCGTTCTGTAAACACTGAGATTGTCAACCTCAGAGCGATTCTCGCCCTTCCCAAGGGAACCGAGTATTTTCTGAGCGATTTGCACGGTGAGTATGACGCGTTTCAGTATTTCGTGCGAAGTGCTTCCGGAACTATCAAGATGAAGATAGATGAGAACTTCGGAACTATTCTGAGCGCTACTGACCGTGAACAACTGGCGGCACTCATCTACGATCCTGTAAATGAACTCAAGAGGCGCGAGGCTGCCGAAGACGATTTCAACGCCTGGTGCTCCTCTGCTATCTACAGGCTTATCATCATCTGCAGGGCGGTGTCCAACAAGTATACCAGATCCAAGGTTAGAAGGATCCTCCCTGATAACACCGGCTATATCATGGATGAGCTGATGTTTGCGGATGATGATGACAACAGGCAGAAGTACTATCAGGAAATTATCGATTCTGTAATCGAATTCAGAATCGCCAAAACCTTGATCATAGAGATTGCGAACACGATAAGCGATCTTGCAGTCGATCACCTGCATATTATAGGAGACATATTTGACAGAGGTCCTAAGCCTCACAAAATTATGGACTTCCTCATGTCTCGCCGAAGCGTAGATATCCAGTGGGGCAACCACGACATCGTGTGGATGGGCGCTGCCTGCGGCAACAGGCCTTGCATTGCAAATATCGTTCGCATGAACGTCAGCTACAACAACTTCGATATGCTCGAGTACGGATACGGTATCAATCTGCGCCCGCTCGCAACGCGTGCGCAGCAGATTTACGGAGATGATCCTTGTACGGGTTTCATGCCGCATGTGCTTGAGAAGAACAGATTTGACCCTATTCCGGAGGAGCTCGCAGCCAAGATGCACAAGATGATAGCTATCATCCAGTTCAAGGTTGAGGGTCAGACCATCATGGCGCATCCGGAGTACAAGCTTGACCACAGGCTGCTGCTTGACAAGATAGACTTTGAAAATGGTACGGTTAATTGCTATGGAGAGACATATCCGATTAAGGATGTCAACCTTCCTACGATTGACCCGAAGGACCCATACAGGCTCACTCCTGAAGAGGAGCAGGTAATGGTTGCGCTGGAGGCATCCATAGTAAATTCTGCTAAGCTGCAGGAGCACATCAACTTCCTGTACAGCCACGGCTCGCTGTTTACTACATGCAACGGCAACCTTCTGTTCCACGGATGCATTCCTTTTACCGAGGACGGCGATTTTATGGAAGTTACCATCGGCGGCAAGACTAACCACGGTGCAGCACTGATGAAGCAGCTCGATCACTCGCTTCGCGAGGCGTATTTCAACCCGGGAGAAGGAGTGGACAAGGCGGATGCTGCAAATCTCATGTGGTATCTGTGGCTTGGTCCGGACTCGCCGCTGTTCGGTAAGGACAAGATGACGACGTTTGAGAGACTGTTCATAGAGGACAAGGCGACACACAAGGAGCACACGGTTCCATATTACAAGCTGATCAATGACAAGGACATCTGTATCAAGATTATCCGCGATTTTGACCTGGACCCAACCAAGGGCATCATTCTCAATGGTCACGTGCCGGTCAAGATTAAGGACGGTGAGAGTCCGATCAAGGGTGAAGGCAAGCTGATAGTTATCGATGGAGGTATTTCCAAGGCATATCAGAAAACCACCGGAATTGCGGGATACACGTTTATCTTTAACTCGTGGTTCATGGCTCTATCAGAGCACGAGCCATATCATCCGCTTCAACCGGACGGCACTCAGGAGTTCAATAATCCTAATATCGTGACGACGATGACGCTTCCTGAGCGTATGCTGATAATTGATACCGATATCGGTAAGATGCTTCAATCGCAGATTGACGATCTCCTGCAGCTCAATGCGGAGTTTCGCAAGGGCGCGATCAAGGAGGTCTACCCTAAGAGGGGCAAGTATTACTCTAAAAACTAACTGACACACAAGGAGGTGCTAAAATGATTCGGATAATCAGCATTGTGCTAGGCGGATTTTTATTCGCACTCTGTATATACTATTTCATACTGGTATACAAGAATAACAGGAGAAACAGACCGAGATGAACACGCAGATAATCGATATTCCAAATAAAAAGTCCGCTAGCTGCGTCGGCGGACTTGCGTGTATAACCGGAGCCAGCTCGGGCATTGGTGCGGAATTCGCGCGTCAGCTAGCTGTTGAAGGCTATTCACTGATCCTCGTTGCCAGGCGTGAGGACAGGCTTGTAGACCTAGCTCGTGAGATCGCAAGCGACTATCATGTGACATGCGAGTGTATAACGGCCGATCTCTCTGAACTTCAGGAGTGTGATGCACTCGTTCAACACCTGCAGACACAGACTGATACGCCAATCTATGTGCTTATCAACAATGCCGGCTTCGGAGCGGTTGGCAGGTTCGACAAGAGCGATATTTCCAATGACCTCAAGATGATCGATGTCAACGTCAAAGCTCTCCACTACATAGCGCACCAGATGATGCCGTATTTCATCGCTCGTGACCACGGACACATCATCAACGTGGGTTCCGTGGCAGGTTTGATGCCGGGCGGTCCATTCATGGCGACATACTATGCAACTAAGTCGTATGTTGTATCACTTACAAATTCGATGGCAGAAGAACTTAAGCACCTCGGTAGCCATGTGCAGGCACACGCTCTGTGTCCCGGCCCGGTCGAAACGGAGTTCAACGATGTTGCAAATGTTAAATTTTCTCTCCGCGGCATCTCTGCCGGAGAGTGTGTTTCCTATTGTATAGACGAGGCTGATAATGGGACGATAATAATCATCCCGAACCTGATGGTAAGGGTTGGAGTGAGGCTGTCCGGGCTCATACCTAAGAGGGCAGTGCTCAAGGTGCTGGCACGAAGCCAAAAGAGCAAGTTCGACAAGTAGTATCAGTGCAGCAAGATGATACTGTCTGTTCTCGGGTATCTTAGCTAAGACGCTCTTGGCAATCTTAGCTAAGGACTCTTGCTAAGAACGCTTGACAATCTTAGCTGAGGCTGCCCTTGACAAGGCTGCTATATCATGGTATTCTAGCAGAGCATTTTGAGCGCCTATAGCGCAATTGGATAGAGCGTCACACTACGAATGTGAAGGTTCGGGGTTCGAGTCCCTGTGGGCGCACCAAAAGAAGAAGCCTTGAAAAGTCTGTGATTGCGGGTTTTTAGAAGGCTTTTTTATTTTATCAACTGACGACAATAACGATTCCGTTGGTCTAATTTTGTATGGTCAAATAAGTTTGTGTCGTAACCGTATTTATAACCTATCTGTCTCTTATTTGACTATAGAATATTTCAATGCTACAACATCAATAATAGAACGTACTCAGATAGACTTTTTCTATAGATATTCCTATTGTTATAGCAGTACCAAGATGATAACCTCAATATCAAATATAAAAATAATTAGATATATGGAGGTATATTGCAATGTCGATTACAGCTGAAACAGCACAAGCGCATAAAAATGACCCTGCAGTACTATGTTGCAGAGCAGAGGAGGGCACAGTACTGGAGCCTGCTAACTTTGAGGATCCGGCGATTTTCCCGGATCTTATTGACACAGGGCTGCTCAACGTAGATGGAGCTCTCAAGCTTGGACAGGTGCTTAACGGCTCAAAGCTGACCAAGACCGTTGATTCGTTAACACCGGTTACTCCGGACATTGTCGATAAGTATGACGAGGCTGTTGACGATGCAGCAGGAGAATCGGCAGAAGCTGAAGCAACTGCAGAGACGGCAGTAGCAGCTCCGGCAGTTGGCGGTGAGGTTCAGAACGTAAGTATATCGGTAGTCGGAGGCGTTGTTAAGCTCTATATCGGGGAGGGCAAGGACATCGCAATCGAGTTCCCTGTGTAGGGCTTCAGCCTGCATATACTACATAGATAACAAGTATAGACAAATTGATTTACTCCTTGAGTCGGGCTTAGCCCGGCTCTTTGCTTTTTGATGCAAATTTAGGCTTATAGGACAATTCATATAAATTGATGTCGACTGTCGGTAATTACCATTCTACCAATCTATAATCCTAATCTATAAGACGATAAGACGAAATAACCGGTAAATTAATACAACGAAATAACTGCCAAAGTAATACATTTCTATAGCATCTATAGCAAATAACCTCAAATGGCAGTTATCATATAAAAAGAAGAAGAGGCCGACCGACGTCAGCCCCTCCCTGTGACTTGTTATTAAAGAAGTTCTTTTAATCGCGATTACTTAGGTACTACGAACCCCTTTCCCAGAGCATCGTCCGGATCGATGAACCAAGTAGCTTCTCCGCAGAGGTATGCTGCTCCCTTAACCTGAGGAACAACCGCATCGAATTCTCCGACCTTAGTCTCGCTCTGAATCATGCCGTAGAACTTAGTTCCGATAAATGACTCATATACGAATTCCTTACCAACCGGAAGCTCACCGAGTGCGTGGAGCAGAGACATCTTAGCAGATGTACCGGTTCCGCATGGAGATCTGTCCAGCTGAGGATCAGCAGGATCACCGAAGACAACAAGGTTGCGCAGGTCGGCATCCGGAGTATCTGTTGTTGAGTAGTTCTCAACCAGGTCAACAGATGTGATGTCCAGCTCTGGGTGCTGAATCTCCACTGTTTTGTTAACTTCCTGCAGCATGAAGCTTGAGAACTTAGTTAAGAAGCCTGCTGTGTCAGGGCCAACCTTGATACCGAAGTTCTTCTCTGTATCAACAAGAGCGAAGAACGAACCGCCAAAGCAGATATCATATACAATATCCTTGCCTTCGTACTCAACGTGAAGATCCTTCTTATATCTGAATGCAGGAACGTTCGTAAGAGTTACTCCGGTAACCTTTCCATCCTTAACATCAGCAATTGTTCTGATGATTCCGGCTGGGGCTTCGAGAACAACCTCGGTCTGAGGCTCCTTCATCTCCATAAGTCCGCCTTCAAGAATTGCAGTTACAGCACCGATTGTGCAGTGGCCGCACATGTTGAGGTAGCCGCCGCCATCCATGAAGAATACGCCGAAATCAGCCTCTTTGTTGCAAGGCTCTACAACGAAAGCACCGAACATGTCGTGGTGACCACGAGGCTCAAACATGAGAGCTGTTCTTAAATAATCATAATGCTCTTCCAGGAAGTGCTTTCTCTCGATCATTGTATTACCCTCTGTCTCCGGGCAATCAAGAGCCACTCTGCAGTACTCACCTTCAGTGTGAGCTTCGATAGTTCTGATAGGATCAGTATACTTTTTGTAATCAATCTTAGCTGTTAGTGCCATTGTCATGTACCTCCTTAGGTCAAACAAGTTATGAAATAAATAATTGCCACCTAAATAAACTATAGAACAGGGCATATTAAAAGTCAATAATATAACAAGCTCCTATTAAAGAAATAAATACATCATGTTAGCTCGTTGGATTTACAAAGGCTTGAATATACGGCATGCGGCGGTTTTATAAAAATGTTGTGAACGTTTTATCGAAAAAATATGTGTAAACCCACGTATCCATAAAAAATATTTGTCCAGTAAATTATGTAATATGCTTGAAAAAATTACTGATAAGTGCATAGAGTGTCATAGAATTATATATAGAAAAACTCAATAGATAATCTGGCAATTATCATTGAAATAAATAAATTGTTATGTTATCATCAATCTAGAAAATACCGTGCAGCCCTTTATTTGCACGGCTTTTCGAACGATACACATTAATGATTTGTAGAGTCAAAAATTTTAAGGAGAGACTGTGTCATGGAAAATTTGCAGATTTTGTTGAGCCAGCATGTAGGTAAGCCATGTGCACCAATTGTTAAAGTTGGTGACAAAGTTAAGAAGGGCACCCTCATAGCGGAACCAACAGGTCTCGGCGCAAATATCTTCTCAAGCGCATATGGCGTTGTAGAAGAAATAACAGACGAGATGATTGTTATTAAGCCTGATGAAGAGCAGAAAGACGAGTATGTTCAGATTCCGGAGGGAACACCTCTTGAGATGATTAAGGCTGCTGGAGTTGTAGGAATGGGCGGAGCCGGATTCCCAACTGCAGTTAAGATTGATACACATTTTGAGAACGGCGGTTACGTTCTTATTAATGCTTCTGAGTGCGAGCCCGGACTCAAGCACAACATTCAGCAGATAGAAGATGAGCCGGAGAAGGTTATCCGCGGAGTTAAGCTCGTGATGGAGATTTCCAGAGCTGACAAGGCTATCTTCGCTATCAAGAAGAAGAATCGCAAAGCTGTTGAAACCCTTGATGCACTTCTTAAGGATGAACCGAATATCTCGAGACATCTTCTGCCGGATATCTACCCGATGGGAGAAGAAAGAGCTGTAGTCAGAGAATGTCTTGGAATAGAGCTGGAGCCAAGCCAGCTGCCGTCTGCTGCAAACTCGGTTGTAATCAACAGCGAGACTTGCGCAAGAGTTGCTGAGGCTGTAGACGAGAGAAAGCCATCGTTCCTCAAGAACCTCACCGTTCGTGGTAAGCTAAACGGCGGTTCTGAGGCTCACGTATTTATAGATGTTCCGGTTGGAACAAGCGTGCGTTCTCTAATTGAGAGAGCCGGCGGTATTGACGGCGAGTACGGCGAGATCGTAATGGGTGGTGCATTCACAGGCAAGTCCACTGATCTGGATGCCCCTATCACTAAGACGACCGGAGCTATCCTGGTATCGATGCCGTTCATGGATCTGCATGGAGCCAGCATGGGAATCCTGGTATGTGCATGCGGTGGTAATTATGAGAGAATGCAGGAGCTCTGCAAGAAGTACAATGCAAAGGAGGTTTCGCATTGTTACTGCAAGCAGGCTCAAGAGCAGAAGAATGGCTCGAGAAAGTGCGAGAGACCGGGGAACTGTCCGGGACAGGTTGCTAACAACCTACAATTCAAGAAGGACAAGTGCGAGTACATCATCATAGGAAACTGCTCCGACTGCTCGAACACTGTAATGGCCTCCGGTCCTAAGATGGGACTTAAGGTTCTTCACCAGACAGACCATGTCATGAGGGCTGTTGATCATCCATTGTACAGAACTCTGAGAGTTTCTAAGCAGGTTGATCAGGATCTCGACGTAGTGGATAACGTTGAGAGCAACTAATGATATTTAATCCGAGTGCCTCATTTGCCCGATCATTTGAGGCGCGATCGGAGTAAATATAGAATTTTGCATTTGCAAAGGCAATATTTTTAAGGAGGAAGATCGATATGTCAATCACAGCTGAAACAGCTAAACAACATGCGAACGACCCAGCGGTACTATGCTGCAGAGCAGAAGAAGGAACTGTTCTTGAGCCTGCTAACTTCGAAGATCCAGCAATTTTCCCAGATCTAATTGATTCTGGTCTGCTGAATACCGAGGGAGCTCTCAAGCTGGGCCAGGTACTTAACGGATCGAAACTAACTAAAACTGTTGATTCCTTAACTCCAGTTACACCGGACATCGTAGATAAGTACGATGCTGATGAGGCTGCAGAGGAAGAAGCTCCGGCAGCAGAGGCGGAGGCAGCTCCGGTAGCCGCAGCTCCGGCAGTAGCTCCTGTAGCTTCCGCAGCAGGAACAATCAAGCTGCACATTGGAGAGGGCAAGAACATCGACATTGAGCTCCCTGCAGGACTCGGTGGCGGAGTTGTAGCTCCGGCTCAGACAGCAGTAGCAGCAGCGCCGGCAGTTGCAACCGCAGCTCCGGTAGATGAGGATGCTGAGACTGTTTTAAGGGAGATGACAAGAAAGCACTACAAGATCAACAAGGTTGTTCTTGGAGATGAGACTAAGATTGAGGGAGACACTCTCTACGTTCGCAAGAGCGCAGCAACAGAGGGTGCAGAAGCTCAGAGACTGGTTCAGTCCCTGGAGCTTAGCCTGATCACACCGGATGACTATCACGTGTACACAGAGACAGTAATGGATATCCAGCCAATTGCTACTAAGGAAGATTCCGACATGGGACTTGGCGAGGGCGTTACAAAGGTTCTCGATGGTGTAGTCATGGTAGTAACCGGTATCACAGAAGAAGGTGTTCAGGTCGGTGAATTCGGCTCTTCCGAGGGATACATCGACGAGAACATGATGTGGGGTCGTCCCGGTGCTGTTGATAAGGGTGAGATCATGATCGTTGCTCACGCAGTTATCGACAACAAGAAGAACATGGAGAGGCCGGGACCTATAGCAGTTCACACTGCAGTAGATCACGTAACTTCTGAGATCAGAGAAGCTATGAAGAGAGATCTTAAGGATGTAGCACCGGCTGAGGAGCAGATTCTTCAGCAGACAAGACACCCGGGAAAGAAGAAGATCGTTATCGTTAAGGAGATCATGGGACAGGGTGCTATGCACGACAACTTCCTATTCCCTAACGACCCTGTAGGTGTACTGGGAGCTAAGCCAAACGTTGACCTCGGTAACGTTCCGGTTATGGCTAACCCTCTTGAGGTACTCGATGGTTGCATCCACGCTCTGACATGCATCGGACCTGCTTCCAAGGAGATGTCAAGGCACTACTGGAGAGAGCCGCTGGTTCTTGAGGCTGTACATGACCCGGATGTTGACGTAGTTGGTGTAATCTTCGTTGGATCACCTCAGGCTAACGCTGATAAGTTCTACGTATCCAGAAGACTCGGTCAGATGGTTGAGTCCATGGGCGTTGACGGTGCATTCGTTACGACAGAAGGATTCGGAAACAATCATGTTGACTTCACAAGCCACATCGAGCAGATTGGTAAGAGAGGAATTCCGGTTGTAGGATTCTCATTCTGTGCTGTACAGGGTGCTCTTGTAACGGGTAACAAGTTCTGCGATGCTATGATCGACAACAACAAGTCCATGTCCGGAATCGAGAACGAGGTTCTTGCTTGCAACACTCTCTGCACAGAGGATGCTCTCCGTGGGCTTGCTATGCTGAAGGCTAAGATGGCCGGCGAAGAGATTAAGGCTCCGGAGAGAAAGTACAACGTAAATGTTAAGAATAACAACGTTGAGCTCATCGAGAAGGTTACTGGCAAGAAGATGGAACTCGTAGATAACGAGCAGTCGCTTCCTATCAGTGAGAAGAGAAAGGAAAAGTACGACTAGTTTATAGTTAGGAAGGTAGATATTACTGATGAAGTATGGAGATAAGATAATCAAGGTTGAGGGAATCATTACAGAAGTGCATGATGGAGGAATCTGTGTTGACATCAAGGGTCGATTGGGAGAACTCAAGGTGCCGATGAGGATGGTTATCTCGGATTATCCACTGGAAGTAGGCCAGACGGTTGCCTGGAATATGAGTTTCATAGAGCAGGAGGGACCGGAGGTCAACGAGAAATACGTAAGTAATATCGATATTCTAAATAGACGTCGTGCTGAATATGCTGAAAAGCACAAATAAACTAAGGAGGAAAAGACAAATGAGTATGACAGTTGTAAAAGGCTTACAATCTGAAATATTTGTTCCTATTACACCTAAGTCAGTATTTACACCAGTAACTAAGCCACTCAATGAGATGACAGTTGCTCTTGCTACTGCTGCAGGTGTACACGTAAAGACAGATAAGAGATTCAACCTCGCTGGAGACTTCACTTGGAGAAAGGTTCCGGATGATATTCCATCAAGCGAGCTAATGGTAACACATGGTGGATATGACAACTCTGATGTTAACAAGGACATCAACTGCATGTTCCCAATCGACAGACTCCACGAGCTGAGAGATGAGGGATTCATCAAGGCAACAGCTCCTACACATGCCGGATTCATGGGTGGTGGTGGAAACATCGAGAAATTCACTAACGAAACCGGTCCACAGATCGCTCAGATGCTCAAGGATGAAGGCGTTGACGCTGCAATCCTTACAGCCGGATGAGGAACCTGCCACCGCTCTGCAACAATCGTGCAGAGAGCAATTGAGGAAGCAGGAATTCCTACTGTTATCATTGCAGCGCTTCCACCTGTTGTAAGACAGGCAGGATCTCCGCGTGCGGCAGCTCCAATCGTACCTATGGGTGCTAATGCAGGTGCTCCACATGACGTAGTGATGCAGAAGGCAATCGTAAAGGCAACGCTTGAGCTTCTCGAGACAATCGAGACTCCGGGAAAGATTGTTCCACTGCCTTTCGAGTATCACGCTGTAATCTAGTTCTAGAACTTAATAGGACATCGGAAACGAAGACGGGGCAGATGTATATCTGCCCCTTTTTTCAAAAAAACATTCGAGAAATTCTTAACACATTTGCCACCTAATCATATAAGGATGATCGGATGATGTAGCAATTATTTAAGTATAGTAATTACTGGAAGTTAAAGTATTGAGGTATGCAAATGAGTGTACAGGAAATTGATTTGAGAAGACTTGTCATCAAGGCATTTCATATGAATAGCGTTGAGATGGGTGAGCACAACCATGTAGCGTACAATGGCGAGATGGTCGTATCTGAGGAAATTATTCCATCCCTTCTGGAGAAATATGATGCTATCGACAACATTGGTATTCAGATTATAAAGCCGGGAGATCATGATAGATGGACTAATACCATCATGGATATTATTCCTATCTCGGCAAAGGTTCTGGGAAAGTGCGGAGAAGGAATAACGCATACTATCACAGGAGTGTATGTGATGCTTACCGGTGTTGATACTGAGGGCAAGCAGACTCACGAGTTTGGATCTTCGGAAGGAAAACTCAGTGAACAACTGGTGCTCGGTAGAGCCGGAACACCGGGAGAGGACGATTATATCATTTCTTTTGATGTAACCTTTAAGAAGGAGATGGGTCAGGAGAGACACGGATGCCTACAGGGGCATCAGGCTTGTGATGACTTCATTCAGACTTATAGAGAGCAGATGAAGAAGTTTGACGGTAACAAAGCTACAGAGCGTCATGAGTATCATGATGTTGTTAGACCCGGACAGAAGAAAGTGCTGATAATCAGACAGGTCGCCGGTCAGGGTGCTATGTACGACACATATTTGTTCCCGGATGAGCCATCAGGTGCTCACGGCGGACGTTCTATAATAGAGATGAACAATATGCCTGTGTTCTTGACTCCAAACGAGTACAGAGACGGCGCTATTCGTTCGATGCAATAGGGAGGTGCTGATATGGGAATTGGTCCTTCGACTAAAGAAACAAGCTTGCACCACTTCAGAGATCCACTGGTAGAGATCGTTGGTGCAGATTCGGGAATTGACCTGATGGGAGTGCTCCTGTTCGGTACATCCGATGATAACAAGGAAAAGCTCAGAAACAGCAAGCGTGCAGCTGTAATGGCGCAGGGTATGCGTGCAGATGGCGTTATCGTTACCTCTGACGGTTGGGGTAACAGTGATGTAGACTATACAAACTGCGTGGAAGAGCTTGGAGAGATGGGCATCCCGATGTCCGGACTCAACTTCAGCGGAACCGTGGCTACGTTTGTGGTAGAGAATGAATATTTACAGAACAATATCGTAGACATCAACAAGAACCCGGAGGGTATTGAATCGAACATTGTGGGTGAGAATAACATGACTGCAGACGATGTTAAGAAGGCTCTGATGATTCTTAAGATCCGCATGAAGGAAAAAGAATTAAAAAATAGATAAATCGCAACCTGGTGTATGCGATTATGCTATAATACGTATGAGGGATGACGGATAATTCCGGCATCCCTCATTTTGTAGATAACATAAGAGGTGTGGGATACATGAGAAATCCAAACAGACAGGCGGCGAAGCGCAGAGCTGTAGAATCGGAAGGCTCTGACACAATACTGATATACAATTCGAGCAACGGAGCTACCGAACAGTACGCAGAATGGATATCTAAGGCGTTAGACTGCGATGTTATGAAGTATTCGAGGGGAAAGCTCGGGTATGCATCGATGTATCAGAATATAATATTCGGAAGCTGGATAAGAGGCGGGGAGATTACGCGCTACAATATGCTGCGAGCGAATCTTGTTAACTTCGGAATAGAGAACAACAATTTGATCGTCTTTGCCACAGGCATCATCAAGCCGTCAGATGAGTATACCGCATACGTAAAAAGCCTCAATGGATGCAAGCAGCTTCCTGAAGGATGCTTCCATCTGCTTCCCGGCAGATATGATCCTAGCGGATGTAAGAGCGCAGATAGGCTGGCACTCAAGGCGATGGGTGATAGGATATTTACACCGCTCTCAAAGGAAGAAATATCGGCCGCTAGAGATAGGTTCAAGGTTGGATATGATGGTGTAGAGATAGAGACAATAAAGCCAATCATAGAAAAGGTGCTTGAGTTTAGACAGTAACTGAATACGAAAATTAAAAAAGGTCTCCGTCAGGAGACCTTTTTGAACGTTGAATCAAACAATGCGATTAAGCATTCTTCTTCTTGTTGTCTGCAACAGCGTCCTTACCAAACATGAATGCTGTGAAGAATACAACCACAATGACAATTTTCATCAGGATATCAAGCGGCAAGCTCTTTACGAGGAAGTAAGCGATGCAAACACCGATAACTCCACCTACCATCTGGCATAGCGTGCAAACCATGTCGAATCTGTTTTCCTTGATGAACTTAGGACCGTTACCAAACGCCATCAGGTATGCGCAAGAGCCCATCATGATTGGGAACGCAGCTCCGACGTTCATTCCGAGTACGGATACGAGCGCCAAGCAAGGAGCATAGAGTCCTACACCGATGTTCATGAGAGCACCGAGGAAGAAGTTAATTACTACAGCCACGACCAGCTTTACCCCGTGCAGAGCAGTTGCAGTTCCAACGAGACCGAAAGGTCCAATCTGAGCAGTCTTGCACGCCATCACAGTGCCGAGAATCAGAAGACCGATGCACATTCCGATACGAACCTTGTGCTGATCCCACTTTGTAACGAATCCGGCTCCCACGAATGCACCGAGTACAGCTGCGACCAGCATGGAAATAAGTGTAAGAGTGTCAACCTCAACGAATCCGAAGAACAGGAATGCCTCCAAAAGTACAGGGAGAGTATCTCCGACATTCAGAGTTCCCGGAATATAAATATCTTTGATGGAACCTCTGATCTTGAACAGTGCGCAGGATGTAGCATACGAGCCGATACCCAGAGTATCAAAGAAGTTGGCAACAAGACCTACCATAGCGTTCCAAGGAGCAAATCTCTTCTGCTCTGCCCATTCAGCCTTGCCTTCTTCTGTTGCAAGATTAGATTTAATCTTCATTGCTGTCAGCGCAATACAGAGAACCATTCCGATTACGCAAAGTCCTTTTAATACAATTAACATAATAACCTCCATACGTCTAAAAACGATGTAAAAAGATAATTCCAAACAGACTCCCGATCGTCTGTCTATGTTCTGATTATAGTACTTTGATATATGTTTGTCAATAATATAAAGATAATATGTAGTTATTGTTAAAAGATTTATCAAGTGATTTATATTTAGCTTTTTATAGCCCTGATGTGATACAATTTACCAATCGAATTAGAGAAAAAATTTTAATTTCCCGTTATATATCATGGTTAAATTAACAGAATGAGGTAGAGATGGCATTTACGCACTTACACGTTCACTCTGAATACAGTCTGCTGGACGGAATGTCCAGGATCAGCGAAGCGCCCGAATACGTCAAAAGCCTGGGAATGGATTCTCTGGCTATTACGGATCACGGTGTCATGTTCGGAATTGTTGATTTCTATAAGTCGTGCAAGAAGGCCGGTATTAAGCCTATCATCGGATGTGAGGTCTACGTGGCTGCACGCACTAGATTTGACAAGGAGCCGGAGCGTGACAGGGGTATGTTCCACTTGATCCTGTTAGCTGAGAACATGACCGGATACAAGAATCTTACCAAGATTGTTTCAATCGGTTTCACGGAGGGGTTCTATTTTAAGCCAAGGGTTGATAAGGAAGTATTGCGCGAACACAGCGAAGGAATCATCTGCCTGTCTGCGTGTCTTGCAGGAGCAATTCCTCGGAAAATTCTGGGCGGTGACTACTCCGGAGCTGAGGCGGAGGCAATTGAACTACAGGAGATATTCGGAAAGGACAATTTCTTTCTGGAGATACAGAACCATTTTCTTGATGAGGACAAGGCGGTAACTGAGGGGCTTGTCAGGCTTGCTAAGGAAATTGGTGCACCGCTGGTCGCTACAAATGATGCGCACTATATAAAGCGGAGCGATGCCAAGGCGCACGATGTACTGCTTGCTATCCAAACGGGAACAACCGTGGACGATGAAAATCGCATGCGCTTTGCAAATGACGAGTTCTATCTGAAGGATGAGTCGGAGATGTTCTCGCTGTTTCCCGATTTACCGGAGGCTATTGAGAATACGCACAGGGTTGCGGAACGCTGCAATGTGGAGTTTGAATTCGGGAACTACCATCTGCCGGAGTTCATCTCACCGGGTGGATTAACCAATCGTGAATATCTCAGGCAGCTCTGCTATCAGGGCCTAGAACGTCGTTACGGCAGTGAAGCGCTTGAAGATGGCAATTTTTATCGCGAAAGGCTTGAGGGCGAGCTGTCGGTGATCGAGTCGATGGGCTATGTCGAGTACTTTCTGATTGTGTGGGACTTTATCCACTATGCCAAGAGCAACGGAATCCCGGTTGGTCCGGGCAGAGGCTCTGCGGCGGGAAGTATCGTGGCGTACAGCCTGGCGATTACCGAGATAGATCCGATTAAATATAATTTGATTTTTGAGAGATTCCTAAATCCTGAGCGTGTCAGCATGCCGGATATCGACGTCGATTTCTGTATCGACCGCAGGCAGGAGGTCATCGATTACGTTGTACGCAAATATGGGAAGGACAAGGTGTCGCAGATTATAACCTTTGGAACGCTCAAAGCCAAGGCTGCAGTCAGAGATGTCGGGAGGGTGCTCAACGCCAGCTATGCAGAGGCGGATGCGATTGCCAAGGCTATCCCGAATGAATTGGGAATAACTATCAGCAAGGCACTGGATATAAATCGCGACCTGCGCACTCGCTATGAGACTGAACCGCTGGTTAAAAACATCCTTGATATGTCGATGGCTGTTGAGGGCATGCCTCGTCATTCCTCTACACACGCTGCAGGTATCGTGATCAGCAAGATGCCGTTGGACGAATATGTACCTCTGTATATGTCGGACAAGGGGCTGGCAACTCAGTTCAACATGACTACAATCGAAGAGCTGGGCTTGCTTAAAATGGACTTTTTGGGTCTCAGAAATCTCACTATGATCAACGAGGCTCTGCAGCTGATAAAGGAAAATCATGACGTAGAGATTGATTTCGGCAAGATGGATTATGACGATCCTGCTGTATATGACATGATTGCCAAGGGCAACACTCAGGGAATCTTTCAGCTCGAGAGCACCGGGATGACCGAATTTATGAAGAATTTAAGCCCTTCGTGCTTCGAAGATATAGTAGCCGGAATCTCGCTGTACAGGCCGGGGCCTATGGATTCGATTCCGAAGTATATAGATAATAAGAAGAATCCCGACCATGTCAAATATGTTGATCTTCATCTGGAGCCAATCCTCAATGTTACATACGGCTGCATGGTGTATCAGGAGCAGGTAATGCAGATTGTGCGTGACCTCGGCGGATATTCTTATGGACGCTCGGACCTTGTGCGCCGTGCAATGTCCAAGAAAAAGATGAGCGTCATGCTTGAGGAGAAGAAATATTTTATACACGGAAAAGACGATTCAGATGGAACACCTGCAATCAGGGGGTGCATCGCTAACGGAATTCCTGAGAAGGCTGCTGAAGCGATATTTGACGACATGGTTAGCTTTGCGGAATATGCGTTTAACAAATCGCACGCTGCCGCGTATGCTGTCATTTCATATGAGACCGCATATCTGAAAGCGCACTACCCTGTAGAGTTCATGGCCGCGCTGATGTCCAGCGTTATGGGAGAGCCAAGGCACATCGCTGCATACATTAGGAATTGCAAGGAGCTGGGAATAGAGGTGCTGCCACCTTCCGTGCTGCACAGCAGGCGCAAGTTCACTGCGAAGGATGGCAAGATTAGATTTGGTCTATTGGCTATCAAGAACGTAGGTACAGGAATTGTAGATGCTATCGTCGAGGGCAGACGGGGGTGCAATATAGATAATTTGTACGACTTCATCAAGTCGATAGATCCCTCGGAGCTCAACAAGAAGGCTGTCGAGTGCCTTATTAAAGCGGGCGCTATGGATGAGTTTGCTCCGAATAGAGCGGCGCTTCTCGCAATCAGTGACGATGCCGTCGGAGCTGCACAGAGCAGTGCACGTAAGCTTTCAAAGGATCAGATATCTCTGTTCCAATTGGATTCTGACCTGATGGAGGATGTCAAGACTGCTCCGGAGCTGCCGGATATTCAGAATTTTGACATGGCGCATCTATTGGCTATGGAAAAGGAAATGATGGGTGTTTATCTGTCCGGCCATCCTCTCGACAAGTACCGCGAGCTGATTGGGAAGAATATTACCGCGAATACAGGTGAGATATTTGATTCGAATACGAATGGCAGAGATGAAGAAGCTGCCGAATTTGCAGTGGATAGCGGCAGCAATAATGGGAAATTCCGTGATGGTGACAGCGTCATCATGGCGGGCTTGGTTGGAAACTTGAGGCGAATGGTCACAAAATCCAATCAGGAGATGGCGCGACTCACCATTGAAGATTATTATGGTGTGATTACGGCAATTGTATTCCCCAGAGATTATGCTAAGACGAAGTACATCCTCGCAAATGATGCAATCGTCGCAATCAAGGGAACGCTCAGCTTTAAGGAGGATTCAGATCCTGAGATTCTTGTCAACAGAGTTACGGAGATTGAGCGTATCAGTGAGTTTGAGGAACAGGGTTACGGAAATGAGCGCTCCGGCATGAGAGGATATTCACGCAGCAGCTCATATGGAAATCGCAATTCGGCTGACGAGCTTGCGGACGGCAGAGGACCTGCACGAGCTGACTCATTCCCCGGAACAGCTGCTAATTATAGTAAATCCGATAAATTGAAGCTACATAGCGATGAACGCTACCTTAAGCTTAGGGTAAGCAACGAGCTGGTCGAACAGCTTGGTGCGGACGAGATTCAGCAGAGAATCCTCGGATCGGCATCTGCGCATAGAGGGCGGATAGTGATGCTGATATATCTGCCCGGGCAGAAGCCTATGCGTTCGGCAAACGGAGTTTCAATTGATGAAAACCTTCTGATTGAGCTTGAGCAGCTGCTGGGTAAGGAAAATGTAAAATATTAAAATATTAGTGTACTTAGGGAGATATTGCGGGTAAAAAAGATATGTTTGAAATAAAGATAAGATTAACAACAGTTTCGTATTTGGAGAGATATTGTGGGTAAAAAAGCCATAGTGATATACAATTCTAAACGCGGTTCGACTAAGCAGTACGCAGAATGGATAGCTTCGGAGCTCGATTGCACTGCTGTCCCGCTGATTAACTTTGATTACGGGTCACTCGACCGATTCGATGTCGTGATATTTGGAGGCTGGCTCAGGGGCAGCGGTATAGTGGGCTTCGATAAGTTCAGGAAGCAGATTGTAGGGTGTGAAGATAAGCTTATCCTGTTTGTAACCGGAATTTCGGAGTATAATCCGGCGAACTATCAGCAGATATGCGAGATCAACTTTAAGGATGGCGTGAATATGCAGAATATGCTGCTGTACTTTTGCCCCGGACGTTATGTTCCCGGAGAAGTGAAGGGGCTCGATAAATTCCTTATGGCAGTATCCAAGAAGGTGCTATTGTCCGGAACCACCGACAAGGAGTCGGCTGCTGCTGCAAATTCGATGGTAGATGCAATCGTGAACGGTGTGGATAACGTCGATGAACGATATGCGAAGCAGGTAATACGGGCTGCACTGAGACGTCTTCGAGATGAATGAGTCTGCTCATTTCCTCGTAATGAAATCTTTCTGGTGCTTACAGCTTGCGTTTATTATAGCTTTAAATATATCTTTATTTAAATCCGCCAAATCACGGCTGGAACGTGACTGCAGCTTTGAGAGCAACGAGTCCTCCCTAGGTTGATCAACAATCTCAAGGTTGTGCTCCTGCTTGTATATCGCGACGGCTTCTGCAACTCTAAGGCGCTGTTCGATTAGTGGCAGCAGCTGAGAATCGATGGCATCTATTTCGGATCTGCAATCCGATATGTGCTGAACACCGGAGTCACCGCTGTTCAACATGCCATCAAGCTGCTCATCCGGCGCAGTGGATGCAGCTTGGCCGGCAGTCGAAGCGTCCTTATCGCTATTCTCAATTTGCACGTATTCGCTCTTAATATCTGCCGATTCCCCTGGCTGCTGTGATAGCATTACATCGACCAGCACAATTGCGGTTGCAGCCTCTATACATGGAAGTGCCCTCGGAACGATACACGGATCATGCCTGCCATGAACCTCGATTTCAGTTTCTTCCCTGCTGTCATATATTATGGTGCGCTGAATCCTTGCAATAGAAGGGGTTGGCTTGATAGCGACTCTGAATTCAATATCCATACCGTCGCTGATACCGCCGAGTATTCCTCCGCAGTTGTTGGTTCGTGTGCGCACATTTCCCTCTGCATCGTAATAAAACTCGTCATTGTTTTCGCTGCCGTACATTTCAGCTGCGCCAAATCCGGCGCCAAATTCAATGCCCTTTACGGCAGGTATTCCGAAAATCGCCTGTGAAAGCCTTCCTTCGAGCCCCTCAAAAAGAGGTCCACCATAGCCCGCGGCCAATCCGCTTACTGTACAGATCACTGTGCCGCCGACGGAATCTCGGAGCGCCTGCGCCTTGACAATTTCGGACAGAGGCTCTGAAGAATTTCCATGAATGTCGTGAATGGAAGCGCTTACAGCAATGCCCTCGGATTCCAGTATCTGCTTGCAAATTCCTCCCGCGATGCAGAGAGGCGCTGTCATGCGTCCCGAAAATGCGCCACCGCCGCGCGAGTCCTCGTGACCCTTGTATTTGACGTGAGCTGTATAGTCGGCATGACCGGGCCGGGGTGTGCGAGCCAGCGCGGAGTAGTCGGAGGATTTGACGTCCGTGTTGTATATAATTGCCTTGATCTGTTCTCCGGTTGTCATACCGTCCTTGATCCCGCTGATGAATTCAGGGTGATCCGGCTCCTTGCGCGCTGTCGATAAATTGCTTTGGCCGGGTGCTCTGCGCGTCATGAAGGTCGCCAGAGCTTCTTCATCAATCCGGATGCCGGGTGGCAAACCGTCGAGAATCATGCCAATCGACGTACCGTGTGATGTGCCGAATATAGATAATGTTAGCTTTTCACCTCGTAAAACAGACATAAGCTCTCCTTTATATATTACTTTATATATTAATAATATATGTCAGTCATCGTCCGACAATACTTTTGTAGTGAGACCGAGCCGTCCCAACACCTTAAAGAAATCGGGATACGACTTAGCTACTGCTCGGCAGCCGTGAATTCTGACAGGCTGCTCGCTCACCAGGGAAGCCGCCGCAAGCATCATTATAATCCTGTGGTCGCCGTATCCGTCTCCGACGTAGCTTCCGCTTAGAATTCCTGTCCCCACTATTACAAGCCCGTCTGACGTCTCCGATATATCAGCTCCAAGCTCCGTGAGGACTGCACATGTGCCGGACAGCCTGTCGCTTTCCTTTAGTCTCGCCCGCTTTGCGCCATATATCTGCGTTCTGCCGCGAGCTTGTGTTGCAAGCAAAGCTATAATAGGGACTAGATCCGGACAATCCGAAGCATCAATGGCATCGATAGACTTAAGTCCCTCTGACGGATATATGTCCACAGTTCCATTTAGCGTGCTGATTGTATCAGGATAGCACCTGAGCTTGATGCCGAATTCCTTCAGCAAATCCAAAATCCGCCTATCGCCCTGCTCCGACCGGAGCGGCAGGTTGGTTACTCGTAACTGCTCGCCGGATAGGGCGCCAATAGCCAGCAGCACTGCAGCGTTTGACCAGTCGCCTTCAATTTCAAGGGCATTTACTGTGCTGACCTTTCCGACATAGCGCTGATTACCCGGAATTGTATAGATCCACTCGTCAGAAGCAGAAGTACACCTGATATCAATACCGTATCTGCGCAGCACGGAAAGCGTCATCCTCACATATGCCCTTGACTCAAACCTCCCGCGAATTCGAATGACGCTATCTGATTCGAGTAGAGGTAGTGCGAACAATAATCCGCTTATGAACTGCGAGGATTGGGGACTATCAAAGGTAAACTCGCCGGACTGCAGCCTTTGATTGGGGAGCCTGCCGGAAATCCGGAGTGAATCGGGTGTATCTCTAGTAATTTTCATCCCGTGCAGCTCCAGCTGCTCGTTGAGCTCAGAGATTGGACGATCACTTAGTCTGCCGTGCAGCTTAAATTCAGCATCGACTCCCAGTGACGCAACTACAGGTAGGAGAAATCGGAGGGTAGTCCCGCTTTCCTTGCAATCTATGATCAGCCGGCTGCACATAGAACCGCCGCTCCTTTCAGATTCACCTTTCCTGTTAACTACGCCGTTATGCCCGGCAGTGGACGGGATATCGAATCGCTCCGGAGTGCCGGCGTTCCTGTTAATTACGTTGTTCTTCCGGGGCGGCTGATTGGGAAGCTTGACCATAGCCTCATAGGTTGCAAGTATATCGTCGGATAAATCCGTGATATCGAGCTGCAATTCATGCCCCGCAAGGGAGGCAGCAATAATCTCTCTGTGCAGGTATGACTTTGAGGCAGGGGCAGCGACATGCTTGATATGGGTAAAACTCGGAAAGTCGGCGGGTGGTACGTCAGCACGGCTTGAATTTCCACATACCTCATGAGTGGATCGCTCCAGAATACATTTGAGCTTATCAGGATTGATACCGCACATATACGTTACAGCGACAAAGCCGATGATGACGAGCACCGTACCTGCCGGTTGATATTCAGATATTAGTTCCCCGAGTTTAGATAACAGCATCGACGCACCTCAACACACAGCGATTATTTTGTATTTTAGTTAGCAACGAATACGCGCTGTGTACATCCGCATATAAATTAGTGTTCCTATGCGGTAATTGTAACAGGTACGCTGGTAGGGAGCAAATATCATAAATATTAAACCATAGGTTTACTTTAAATTATATTAATTGATACTATTATGTCAGAATGTATATGATATAATGCAGGGTATAAAAGATATTAATCGTATATGGCTATTCGTAACGGAAAGGAGTTAATCATGGTTAACGAAAAATATCATGGCTTAGGAACAGCCCCATCAGTTATCAGAGAACTGTTTGCATATGGATTGCAGCAGGCTAAGGTAGTGGGTAAAGAGAACGTGTACGACTACTCACTGGGTAATCCAAGCATCCCGGCGCCGGCTAAGGTTAACGAGACAATCAAGAAACTTGTTGACACAGAGGATTCAATCCAGCTTCACGGTTATTCGATGGCTCCCGGATTCGAGAACGTACGTCAGGCAATCGCTGACAACCTCAACGAGAGATTTGGCGTAAACGCAAAGGCTAACGAGCTGTTCATGACATGTGGATGCGCTCCGGCACTGGTATCTGTTGCTCACGCACTCACAACATCCCCTGAAGATGAGTTTGTGGCAATCGCACCATTCTTCCCTGAGTACAACGTATTCTTTACCTGTGCAGGTGCTAAGCTGACTGTCGTACCCGCTGATACAGTTCACTTCCAGATTGATATGGATGCACTCGAGAAGACTATCAACGAGCATTCCGTAGCTGTTGTAATCAACTCCCCTAACAACCCGTCAGGAGTTGTATATACAGAGGGAACTCTCAAGGCAATTGCTGAGCTGCTCGATAGAAAGAGCAAGGAGTACGGACACCCAATCTATATCATTGCAGACGAACCGTACAGAGAGCTCGTATATGATGGAGTTAAGGTTACATTTATCCCGACAGTATATGACAACACGATTGTATGCTACTCATGGTCCAAGTCGCTATCTCTGCCCGGAGAAAGAATCGGATATGTGTATGTTCCTGAGAAGTGCGCGGATGCTAAGGCGCTATATGATACGGTTGCCGGTGCTGCTCGCGAGATCGGATCTGTATGCCCTCCGACTCTGATTCAGAAGGTTATCGGCGAGTGCGTTGGTGAGATGCCTGACCTGGCTGCCTACGATGAGAACAGAAATCTTCTCTACAACACTCTCAGAGAGTACGGATATGAGTGCGCTAAGCCGGACGGTGCTTTCTATCTCTTCGTAAAGGCTCCAAACGGTGATGCCGTTGCATATTCTGAAAAGGCTAAGCTGGATCACAACCTGCTCGTAGTTCCCGGAGACGGATTTGCTTGCCCCGGCTATTTCAGACTTTCGTACTGCGTAAGCAATGATATGATCAAGAGATCGCTGCCCGCATTCAAGGCTATGATCGAGTCTTACAAGTAAGCTGTCACATTTGCAATTAAACGCTGAAATAATTGCGTTTAAGCAAGTTGTTATTAAAAGCATAATGGTGTGGGGTGGGACGTATGTCTCGCCTACACCTTTTTATAGGGGAAATACGCCTCATGGAATCTAAAACTATAATAACTTTTATAAAAGCCGCAGAACTCGGCAGCTTCTCTCGCACCGCAAATGTGTTAGGATATTCGCAGGCAGCGGTAACTGTTCAAATCAAGCAGCTCGAGGATGAGCTGGGCACGAGACTTTTTGACAGAATGGGGAAGGGAATTCAGCTCACTTCAAGTGGAGAGCGTTTTCTGCCTTATGCACAGCAGGTGCTCAAGGTTAACGAGCAGGCTCGCAAGTTCATGAAGCTGGATGATGAGCTGCATGGGACAATCAGAATAGGAACAACATCTTCGATGGCAAACGCTTATTTCCCAACATTGTTAAGGGAATTCAGCGAGACATATCCTCAGATTAAGCTCGTGCTCAAGACATCGGATTACTTCGACAACGTATATGAGAAGCTCAAGCAGAACGAAATAGATTTTGCCCTGTTCATAGATCGTAAGATGGTGTACAAGGACTGCAACACTGTCGTAGATCATCCCGAGGAGATGATTTTTATAGCATCGCCTGACAATCCGCTGGCATCGAGGAAGGATATACCGATTCAGGATATTGTCAGCAACGGATTCATTACTTCCGATCAGGAGGTGAGCTATCCGAGGTTCCTCGACGACTACTGCAAGGACAATGGTATAGAGTATGAGCCAATCATGGAGGTCAGCTCGGTTATAGCGATTAGCGAGATAGTTGCAAGCAGCAACTGCGTATCCTTCGTTCCGAAATCTTCTATTATCAGAGATCTCGAGCAGGGCAGGGTTGTAATACTGGATGCGGATAAGAGCTTCAAATGTAGGATGTACTCGCAGATAGTGTATCGACGTGAGAAGTGGATTGAACCTCACCTGGAGATATTTATGGAATTTGTTCGCAGCAAGATCAGGAAAATTGATAATACTGAAGAGCCTGCGGATATACAACAATAAGCAGAGAGAGCAGCGTGAGAACGATTGAGTAATGGAAGTCTAAATAGGCGCGGATAGACAGCGATAAGCAAGGTGAGCAGCCCGGGATAGATTTCGATTTGTTAAGCAGATGATGAATGCGCGTATTGAGAAATAATTAGAGAAGGCGATAGAGACAGAGAGATGAATATAAGCAAGAACGGTATTATAGATTTTATTGTTATCACTATTGGTACGATTATATGCGGTGCTGCGACCTATTTCTTTATGGTTCCAAGCAATCTCGCAATTGCCAGTGTATCCGGTGTAGCGATTCTGATCGGCAAGTTTATCCCTCTGTCCAAATCAGTGCTTATCCTGATTTTAAATGTTGTACTCCTCGTCATCTCGTGGTTCTTCGTTGACCGTGAATTTACCATCAAGTCGGCATACCCGTCGGTGGGTCTTCCGGTAGTTATGATGGTATTCGAGTATTTCACTCCGAACTATCATGGGGTGATGAATGATCAGTTTCTGGACATGATATGCTATCTGTTCCTGTGCGATCTGGGCATTGCGCTCATGGTTGTGAGAAATGCTTCGTCCGGAGGACTCGATGTGCTCTATAAGATGGCAAACAAATACCTGAGCATTGACTTTGGCGTTGCGACATCTGTCGTCGGAATAGTCATCTCAGCGCCGGCGATATTTATTTATGACCCTAAGACCGGAGTCCTGAGTATATTGGGTACATACATCACGGGAATTATTATCGACCACTATGTGTTCGGCATGACTACTAAGCTCAAGATATGTATATTGTCCAAGAAGTATGAGGAGATATGCGAGTACATACTCAATGAGCTGTATAGCGGAGTGACCATCTACGAGGCATCAGGTGGATTTACAGGTGAGAAGATAAAGGAGCTCAACGTGATTGTCAACAGAAACGAATACGCCAAGATTATGAAATACCTGAAAAGTGCAGATCCGGACGCGTTTGCAACGGTTACAAATATACATGATGTTATGTACAGGCCGAAGCGAATATCGAAGAGTGACAGTGTTAAATAATGAATCGAAAGCCCGCAGTCCGGCGGGCTTTTATCATTGCTTTCATCATTCGCGTCCGCTGCGAGCGGCGACTGGCGCAGATGTGCAGCCGGGACATTGAAACAAAAAAAGAACGAAGGGAGACACTCCTTCGTTCCGGCGTATTTTTAACTTATACGCTGCACATGTATGTGCTGTGGGGACGGGTGAGAATTAGTTGTTCTCCTTGAGACTGTTAAGTCTCTTAGCGAGTCTCGAAACTGTTCTGGAAACGGTATTCTTGTGATAAGTACCCTTAGCAGCAGACTGCATCAGCTTCTTCTCAGCAGCCTTAAATGCCTGCTCTGCTTCTGCAACATCACCTGTGTTAACTGCAGCTAGAAAAGCCTTCTCAGCTTCGCTAACATGGTTCTTAACTCTCAGGTTGCGAGCAGTCTTCTTGTCAATAGTTTTGATTCTCTTCTTTGCGGATTTAATGTTTGCCATTTATTTACCCCACTTTTCTTATAAATAGTTATAATTCGCCTTGAAATTATATCTCACAAGCTTTGAAATTTCAAGTTCATGAGCGCAGTTTCTCGGCAATCACATAATAAATACATCGCAGATACTGCCTTTTAAATAAATTGCCTGTGATAAGGGAGGCAGCTGCATTGAAAGCGCAATTGTGAATCGGATTCGCTCTATATATTAGTCGAGCGCAGCCAATTCCTTTCGTAGAAATTTCGCGATCAGCTTGTGACCGGCTGCATTAGGATGCATGCCGTCAGCACAGATATAGTCGCTATAATCTCCCAAATCCAGGAAAGGCTTCCTGATATCAAATAACTGTATCCCATATTCGTCCGCAAGCCTGATGACCATATCGTTATAGTCGCTCTGCCATTTTTCTATGGATAGGATATCCCCTCCGAGATATTTCATTATGTTGTCCTTGTTGAGATCTCGCGATACCCAGCGGAAGAAACGCTTTCCGTCAAGAGGCGGGAGAGTGAGCAGTATAGGCCTGCTGCCGGCGAGCATTGTCTTTTCGATTATATGCTCATACTGTTCTTTGAACTCGCTGAGGGGAGTTTCGGCACAATGCTCGCAATTTGGGGATACGGACACCTCGTTCCAGTTTATATTGCAATCATTTCCTCCAAATTCAATCAACGTGTATTTATAATCCTTAATATTGGAGTAACGCTTGTCGAGAATCTTACTTCCCTTTGAGGTTGTAGCGCCGAACGAAGCGAAATTTCTGAAGGTGGAGCCGAAATCCTTCTGCAACAGAGCGATGAAGTTGTCGTTTAGCAAAGCATATTTCTGTCTGATCTCATCAAATATTATTCCCTTAGCTATTGAATCGCCAAGCACGCAAAATTCTGTCATTTGTTACCTCCTCGTAATATTCAAATACAGTGAAGAAGATTTGTAAAACCTTGTAATATGATATTCAATATTATATTAAACAATTGTTAAAATTGCAATAGCTGATGCTGAGTTTTTTGACAAATGAACGCTGTTATTTGCGCACGTGATTAAGTATAATGAAACATATAGATTAGAAAGAGGTGAGATAATGCCGGAGCGGATTAAGGAACTTATATACAGGCTTGAACACTCCAGACCGGAGAACTGGGATAAGATTCCGGATATTGACTTATACATGGATCAGATTATCGGATATATGAAGAGACAGCACATCGGACTTGAGTTCGACGGTGATGAATCTCTTACGCCTGCGATGATTAATAATTATATGAAGAGCGATTTGCTGCCAAGGGCTCATGGCAAGAAGTATGACCGTGAACATATCGGGTATCTGACTGCTATCTGCCTTCTCAAGCAGGTGATGAGCGTCAAAGAGGCGGGGGTGCTGCTCGAGTCGGAGATGGATCACATGGATGTGGAGCATTTTTATGAGGAGTACTGTAGGACTGTTGATGCCGAGTATTCATCGATGGCGGATAAGGTCAGAGAATGCAAGGATAGGGAAACAGCGACCAGGATGGCACTTGAGCTGGCGGTGACCGTATATGCAAGCATGCTTGCCTGCAAGGAACTGATAGCATATATAGACGAAGCTGCAGGTAAAGCAGATGGCGCCGATAAGTCGGAAAAGTAGCAAAGGACAACAATACAGTTATGGAATATTTAAAGAATATCAGAAATTTCAGCATTATTGCCCATATAGATCACGGCAAGTCGACACTGGCCGACAGGCTGATTGAGAAGACCGGACTCGTCGCATCGCGCGACATGAAGGAACAGTATCTCGACAATATGGATATCGAGAGGGAGAGGGGGATCACCATCAAGCTTCAGACGACGAGACTGGCTTACAGGGCGAAGGATGGGCAGGAATACATCCTCAATCTCATCGACACCCCGGGACACGTGGATTTCAACTATGAGGTGTCGCGTTCGCTTGCAGCTTGTGACGGTGCGGTGCTGGTTGTAGATGCAACTCAAGGGGTTGAGGCACAGACTCTTGGTAACGTATATCTCGCCCTCGACGAGGATCTCGAGATTCTGCCGGTTCTCAACAAGATGGATCTGGAGAGCGCAAGACCTGACGAAGCCAAGGAGGAGATAGAAGAGATAATCGGAATTGACGCCGAGGATGCCCCGCTGATCTCCGCAAAAACAGGCATGGGCATAGATGATATGCTGGAGAAGCTCGTCGAGGTTATACCTCCGCCTGAAGGTGATCCGGATGCAAATCTCAAGGGACTTATCTTCGATTCATATTACGACAGCTACAAGGGTGTGGTGATATACACGAGGATATTTGACGGCAGAGTAAAGAAGGGCGATTACATCCGCATGATGAACACCGGCAAGGACTACGAGGTGACTGAAGTCGGCTACTGTATTCCGAGTATGATTCCTGCCAAGGAGCTCAAGGCAGGAGAGGTAGGCTACGTGTGCGCCAGCATCAAGCAGGTTGCCGATGCCAGAGTCGGAGATACCATCACACTTACCAAGTCGCAGGCGGCTCATCCGCTCAAGGGATACAAGAAGGCGCAATCCATGGTGTACTGCGGAGTGTATTCGGCAGATGGTGAGAAGTATGAAAATGTAAAGGACGCGCTCGAGAAGCTGCAGGTCAACGATGCTGCATTCCACTTCGAGCCTGAAAATTCCGCGGCCCTCGGCTTCGGATACCGTTGCGGCTTCCTCGGGCTGCTGCACATGGACGTTATAATCGAGAGACTTGAGAGGGAATTTGACCTCAATGTCATCACCACCCTGCCGAGCGTTATATACAAGGTAGTTATGAAGGACGGCAGCGAGATTATGGTTCAGAACCCTTCCAACCTGCCTGATCCGGCGGAGATACAAAGGATAGAGGAGCCAATCGTTTCGGCTGAAATCATGACGCCTAAGGACTATGTCGGCACTATTATGACGTTGTGCCAGAGCAGACGCGGCAACATGGTCAACATGGAATATCTGACGGAGACAAGAGTGCAGCTGCATTATGAGATTCCGCTCAATGAGGTGATATACGATTTCTTTGATGCGCTCAAATCCAAGACAAAGGGCTATGCGTCGCTGGACTATGAGTTCAAGGATTACAGGGCTGCCAAGCTGGTCAAGCTCGATATCCTGCTCAACAAAGAACTTATCGATGCTTTCAGCACAATTGTGCCGGAAGAGGAAGCGTACGCAAAGGGGCGCACGATATGTGCAAAGCTCAAGAAGCTCATCCCTATGCATCAGTTTGAGGTGCCGATTCAGGCAGCAATCGGGCAGAAGGTAATCGCGCGGGAGACGGTCAGAGCTTACCGCAAGGACGTAATTGCGAAGTGTTACGGAGGTGACATCTCGCGTAAGAAGAAGCTGCTCGAAAAGCAGAAGGAAGGCAAGAAGCGCATGAGACAGTTCGGCAGAGTCGAGGTGCCTCAGGAGGCGTTCACAGAGGTTCTGAAGTTCGATGACGACAAATAAGAAGTCAGGTATATATGTTCATATTCCGTTTTGCGTGAGAAAGTGCAACTACTGCGCTTTCCTGTCAGGCCTATCGGACGAAGCCGCGCGGGAGAGCTATGTAGACAGCCTGTGTCGGGAGATCAGAATAAGAAGTGCGAATGGCAATGATGAGAGCCTTGGCACGTTTGACTCCGTGTTCTTTGGCGGAGGCACTCCTTCACTTCTAAGTGCGGAACAGATAGACAGACTGCTGCGCGAGCTGAGGCGGAACTTCAACATAGAAAATGGAGCGGAGATAACCATGGAATCCAATCCGGCCACGCTGTCAGCTGACGGTCTCAAGGGATACAGAGCTGCCGGTGTGAACAGGCTATCCATGGGAGTGCAGAGCATGAATGACGCTATACTGCAGAGGCTGGGACGCATTCACACCTCAGACGATGTCATCAGGGATATCAAGCTCGCGAGAGAAGCCGGCTACGACAATATCAATCTCGACCTGATGTTCGCTGTTCCGGGCAGCACTCCGGAAACTACATTGACGGACCTCAGTGCCATCTGTGAGCTCAAGCCGGAGCACGTGTCGTTCTACAGTCTGCAGCTGGAAGAGGGTACCGGGTTCTTTGATGAATTTGAACGTGGAGAGCTGGAAGAGCTTCCGGATGAAATCGACCGCGCGATGTATCATGCAGGGTGCGATTACCTTGTGCAGCACGGGTATGAGCATTACGAGATATCGAACTTTTGCAGGACCGGTCGTGAGTCCAAGCATAATCTCAAATACTGGGATATGTCTCCTTACCTCGGGTTGGGTTTGGGCGCATCGTCTTATATAGGCGGACGCCGTATCGTAAATGTCAGCTCTATGGACGAGTATCTGCGGCTTGTGGCAAAAGGAATTTCACCTATCGCCGAAGCTCACGAGAATTCGGAGCATGACGACGTGTCCGAGGCTGTTTTTACGGGGCTGCGGAAATCAGAAGGTATCAGGTATGCGGATATACTCGGCAGCTACGACGAATTTTGGGAGTATTACAGTGATGTGAGAGACGAAGCGCGCCGATACGAACGGGACGGCAAGCTGATTATCACGAGAGAGGGTTTGAGGCTGACGGAAGCGGGGATAGATATAAGTAACGGGATTATGGCGCTTTTTGTATAGCAGAAGAGGAGGCTACGATGGGTGAATATATTATGACTCTCGACGAGGGAACGACGAGTGCCAGATGCATTATATACGATAGATCGGGTAAAGCGATAAGTGTCGGGCAAAAGGAGTTCAGGCAGATTTTCCCGCATGACGGATGGGTGGAGCATGACGCTATGGAAATCTATTCGACGCAGATGGCGGTTGCACAGGAGGCCTTACTCAAGGCGAGTCTCACGTACAGGGATATCGATTCTATCGGTATAACCAATCAGCGTGAGACGACGGTTGTATGGGACAAGAAGACCGGCAGACCTATCTACAACGCAATCGTGTGGCAGTGCAGGCGCACGGCTGAGACTGCGGAATGGCTGAGAGATCATGGATATTCCGAGTTAATCAGGGAAAAGACCGGGCTCATAATCGACGCGTATTTCAGTGCTACTAAGCTCAAATGGATTTTGGACAATGTCGAGGGTGCCAGGGAACGGGCAGAGCGAGGTGAGCTGCTGTTTGGAACGGTTGAGACCTGGCTGATATGGAAGATGACGGGAGGAGCCGGGCATCTCACGGATTATTCAAATGCAGCAAGAACTATGATGTTCAATATCAACACTTTGGACTGGGACGACGATATACTTGCAATCCTCGATATTCCTCGTACAATGCTTCCGAAGCCTGTACCATGCGCGGGAGACTTCGGCGAAACTATCCCGGAGCTGTTCGGCGGCAGACTTCAGATAACAGGTGCTGCCGGTGACCAGCAGGCGGCGCTGTTTGGAGAGGCATGCTTTGAAGAGGGGGAGATCAAGAGCACTTACGGAACCGGTAACTTCCTGCTTCTAAATACCGGAAATAAACCTGTGTACAGCAGCAGCGGTTTGCTTACGACCATAGCCTGGGGACTAAACGGTGAGGTGAAGTATGCGCTCGAGGGTTCAGTATTCATCTGTGGCGCTGCTATTCAGTGGCTTAGGGATAATCTGCAGATAATCAGGAAATCCAGCATATCGGAGAGCTTGGCGAGCAAGGTTTCAGACAGCGACGGTGTCGTGGTTGTACCTGCATTCACAGGACTGGGTGCTCCGTACTGGGAACCGGACGCGAGAGGGGCAATCCTCGGAATCAAGCGCTCGACCAAGAAGGAGCATGTGGTGCGTGCAACCCTGGAGTCGATCGCTTTCCAGAGCGATGATCTCATAAAGGCTATGGAGCAGGATCTGGGAAGAAAGATCACCGATCTCAAGGTGGACGGAGGTGCTTCCCTTAACAACTTCCTGATGCAGAATCAGGCAGATATTTCGGATGTTCACATCATCCGTCACAAATCGATTGAATCGACATCTCTGGGAGCGTCATATCTGGCAGGGCTGGCTTCCGGGTACTACAAATCGATTGATGAGATTGTCAAGCTCAAGGGTCATGATATAGACAAGGAATTCATGCCGGTAATTGACGAGGACGAACGCCTCATGGCAAAAGCCAGATGGCACAGGGCAGTGGATGCGGTGCTGGCGCTGGCTGAAGATGAGTGTTTCTAAGATTATGCGATAAAGAGAGTTAATCCGTGCAAATTACCTCTCATGTTAGCTCTTGTAATTCCGGAATTTTGAGAGGAAGGCGCGGACAGAATCATGCACATTCAAAGGTATCCCTGATCAATAGCATTACAGGTTCTCGGGTGTATTTTCAATCGACTGACTCTCATTATAATAGCAGCAATAATTCTGAAGGGAAGGAACAGTATGAGTGAATATTTCTATTTAGACCCGGCTGAAATCAAAGCTCAATGCAGAGAGGCGATAGACAACCTGAACGAGGTCAGCTCCAAGACGAAAGACGTAGAACAGAAGCTGGATGAATTTATTCATTTGATGCACCAAAGTTAAAGGATATGAAACAATATGAAAAAGATGTGGAATATCGTCAGAAAAAATTTAGAGAGAAAGTACAGTAAAGATGAATAAAAAATTTTCACTAAAGTTAAGCATTTCGTTTATCAGTATAATAGCTTTGCTGGTAGCTGCTTTTATATCTTGAATTGTCAAGTCAAGTGCAATGAGGTTGAATAATAAACCTCATAAGGAGTTAGGTAGCCTAAGCATTTTCGAGGTC